>Ga0265293_10000053_pt1 | contig 247421 bp, 196 predicted proteins | sample Munlanlewell138R_FD_192505 | JGI IMG/M metagenome (GOLD analysis project Ga0265293, IMG submission 192505) | Leachate microbial communities from a municipal landfill in Southern Ontario, Canada - Leachate well 138R | ecosystem: Engineered > Solid waste > Landfill > Unclassified | place...
GCCCCACCAACCACCAAAACGGACAACTACTCTGCCCCACCCACCACCGAACCAAACACAAATGGTATAAACCCAACCAACCCCACCCACCAGGCGAACACCCACCAGAACCCCACCAAAAAGCCGGCTAACTGGCCCAACTGGCCCAACTGGCCACACAACCAGGCCAGCTATGCAGCCCAACTAGCTATACAACAATGTGCCGTCGTCGAGATCGGCGTTAGCTAGCACCTCGCGTTCCGCAACGTACTCGTGCATCATGATCCACGGTTGGTGTTCACCTTGACGGGCCATGAGGTGCATCGAGCGGGTGAGGTAACCGGGATTGAAATTTTCAGGATCGACCCAAGGCCCAAGTTTCATCTCCCGCTCATGTTCCCGTAACGCTGGTACCACGGCCGTGGCACCTTTGGCTTCCATGTGGCGGAACAAGCGACACACGAAATCGGAAATTATGTCGGCACGCAATGTCCAACTGGACCGGAAATAGCCAAACACATAGGCCAGGTTGGGTAGACCGGTAAACATAATGCCTCGGTAAGTAACCGTGTCGGCTAGGTCCACCTTGTTTCCATCTACCTCGAACTGAACGCCGCCTAACACCAACAAATCAAAGCCGGTGGCGGTAATAATCACGTCGGCCTCTAAATGATCACCAGATTCCAAAGCAATACCGGTCTCATCAAAATGTTTAATCTGATCAGTCACGACCGACGCTTTGCCTTCGCTGATGGTCTTAAACAAATCGCCGTCGGGGATCAACGCTAAACGCTGCTGCCACGGCCGGTACGACGGATTGAAATGCTTATCAACATCAACATCGTCCGGCAGCTGTGCCCGAGCGGCTTCTAGTAACTGCTGGCGAACCGCTTCGGGCTGCTCTTTAGCCATCTTCTGAAACACATCTGAATCGTGAATTCCTTTACGCCGCACAATTTCATGAATCCACTCTTCAGGAATATCTAGTTCACGCAGGCTGTCGGCCAGTTCATTGCGATTAGGCCCGGCCGAAAAGAAGGTTGGTGAACGTTGCAGCATGGTCACATGGGCACAATCATCGGCAATGTTGGGCACCAATGTGGCGGCGGTGGCACCCGAGCCAATCACCACCACCTTCTTACCCGATAGATCAATGTCGTCGGGCCAAAGCTGTGGATGCACGATCTGTCCACTGAAGCGATCCATGCCTTCCCACTCGGGTGTGTACGGCTGGTCGTGGTTGTAATAGCCCTGGCACATCCACACGAAATTGGCAGTGAAATTCACCGATTCGTTGGTCTTGGTGTTGTTGGCTGAAATGGTCCAGCGCTGGTCGTCACTAGACCACGAAGCGCCTTCAATTCGATGCGAATAATGGATGTACTCGTCGAGTTTGTTCTCTTCAATTACCTCATCAAGATAGGTGAGAATCTGTTCGGCTGAAGCAATGGGGTTTTTCAACCAAGGCTTAAAACGGTAACCCAATGTGTATAGAGAACTGTCAGATCGAATACCGGGGTAGCGGTGCGTTCGCCAGGTTCCACCGAAGTCGTCTTTGGCTTCCAAAATGGCGAATGATTTCTCGGGCATTTGATCGAGAAGGTGGTAGGCAGCCCCAAGGCCTGAAATTCCGGCACCTACAATTAGCACATCTACATGTGTGAGCTTGCGATCCGAGCCATGTGCTCGAGACTCGAGAAGCGTCATGAAATAGTCCCCCAAAATAGATTTATTGCCAGCATACTTATGGCAGATGAAGCCCTGCAAAGTAGTCTGTGAAATCTGCCACATCGTCTTTCGGGGCTCAAATTCCGTTTGGCGCTGAAGCCAGATTCTTGGCTACGGTGCCACGTTGTAGCAGGTCTACGGCAGTTTTACTGTGTTAATTTCCTGAGGGGGACAATTTAGTGAAGTTACGAACCAGGCCGTGGCTCGGCCTGATCGCCGCTATGTTGGCGTTGGTTTTAGTGGCCAGCGCTTGCGGCAACGATTCCAACGAGAACGGCAATAGCGCTAACAACGGTGATTCATCGCAAGGCTCGAACGGCAACAGTGGTTCAAACGGCGACAATGGCGACGGCAGCGATGAAGACCCCACGGCACCTGTCTACGGTGGTTCTATAACCGTTGGTTTGGCCGCGGAAGTACCAACTTGGACGCCAGGCGCGGGAAGCATGGGCTCGGCGGGTCTTTCGGTAGCGCTAGCCATTTACGATCCATTGGTTCAGGTAAATGCCAACGGTGAATTTGAAGGCTTCCTAGCCGAAGAGCTTGAGGCCAACGATGATGTCACCGAGTGGACGCTGAAGCTTCGAGAAGGCATCACCTTCGCTGACGGCACGCCACTTGATGCCGAAACGGTGAAATGGAACTTCGATACTTTGCACTTCACTGAGGGCACCCTCACCTATGGCACGCTGAAAACCGCCGGTGTTACGGGCATCGAAGTTGTCGATCCTCTCACTGTTAAGTACACCTTGAATGCTCCAAACGCTGCTTTCCCTGACCTGTTGCGTAACGCTGCGGGGTGGCCGGTTTCGCGGGAAGCTTATGAGGCTGACCCGGAAGGTTTCGGTTCAAGTCCTGTTGGTACTGGTCCTTTCGTTATGAAGGAATGGACCCGTGACGACCACTCGACCGTGGTTCGCAACGAAAACTATTGGTTGAAAGCCCCGAACGGCGATCAGCTTCCATATCTTGACCAGGTCACTTTCCGGCCTATCCCCGACGAAGACTCGCGGGTGCAGGGCTTAGCCGCTGGTGACCTGCAAATGATGCAGTCTTTCCGCGGTTCTAAGGTGAAGGAAGTGTTGGCTTTAGCCGACAAGGGCGGCTATTCCAGCAGCTTGTACGTTGGCAGCAGTTTCGCTGCTTCAAACCTCAATACCTTGGTGCCACCGCTAGACGATGTGCGTATTCGCCAGGCTCTCGCGTATTCCAGTGATGCCAACGCTGTGCAAAAGGTTCTTGGTGACGATGGCTTAAGCGATCCGGCTTTCGGCCTCTTTTCGAAAGACAGTCCTTGGTTCTCACAAAAAGTGAACGACGCCTACCCCGAAGCTGGGGGTCGCGACCTTGAGGCCGCCAGGGCTCTAGTTGATGAATATAAGGCCGACCCCAACCGCTCCGATGGGAAAGCGGTTGGTTCGAGCATCAACGTGGAATACATCTGCCCAACTGACCCCAGCCAAATTCAGCTGAGCGTGCTTTGGCAGTCATTATGGGGCGAGGTTGGCGTCGACCTTGATGTGAAACAGGTTGAAGAAACGGTGCTGGTGCAACGCATGGTTGGCTCCGCTGACCAAAATCCGCCATTCCGTGGCGAATACACCATCAGCTGTACGTACGCCGGTGGCGGCTTTGAAGATCCACTCACTCGTTTGCGTTCCTATTTTGGTCCGGTGGAAACTACGCCTGGCAACATCACCAACTACGTCGACCCTGAAATCGATCGTCTGATGGAAGAACTTGCCAGCAACACTGACTTCGCCAAGCGCTACGAAGTAGTGGAAGAGATCGGCATGATCCTGGCCGAGCAAGTGCCCATCATTTGGGGATCGCCGACCCCACGCGTGGTTGGCTATGTGGACAACATCCATGGGCTAACTGATTGGGTGCTTCCGAGTGGTTCGCCCGGTAACGGTACCCCGGAAGGCCATATGCGTTTCCACCAGGTGTTTGTTGCTAAGTAACAGTCCGCTGTAGTTGTAGCTTCTAGCTTGTTGCGACCTAAAGACCACTTGGGCGTGGCAAGCTAGCTACATGGCTAAAAATACAGCTACTAGTACCGCTAAACACGAATCACGACGAGCCAGCGGGGGCGCGGCCAAAGTTTGTGTCGCTCCTGACTCGGGTCGCTTCGAATCGTTACGAGAAGCAGTAGAAGATGCTGGCGGTACCTTGGTGCCAATCGAAGAAGCCGAAGCCCTGATCTGGGCCGACGCTGCCAATGTGGCCGCGATGGAGGAATACCTTTCACAAGCACCTAATCTGTTATGGGTTCAGCTGCCTTTCGCGGGCATCGAAAACTTCGCTCACCACCTCAATCCGAAATACACCTGGACGTGTGGTAAGGGCGTTTATGCCCGACCGGTGGCCGAACACGCCTTGGCCATGATGCTGGGCGGCATGCGAAACATCATCGGTTATGCCCGTCAAACCAAGTGGGGCCGGGGTGTAGGCATCAATCTTTTTGAAGCTAACGTTACGATTCTTGGCGGTGGCGAGATTACCCGCGAGTTAATCAAGCTGCTGCAGCCTTTCGATACCCAAATCACCGTGGTTCGTCGCCAACCCGAACCGATTGCCGGTGTTGCTCGTACCCTTCGTGGTGAACGTTTGAACGAAGCCCTCATTGATGCCGATGTGGTGGTATTGGCATTGGCATTAACGCCCGAAACCGAAGGCATTATCGGAGCTGAAGAACTAGCTCTGATGCCCGAGCACTCTTGGCTAGTGAACGTCGCCCGAGGTCGCCACATCGATACCGACGCCTTGGTGGCAGCGTTGCGTGAAAACAAAATCGGTGGCGCAGCCCTTGATGTCACCGAGCCTGAGCCACTACCTGAAGGTCATGCCCTGTGGTCATTGCCAAATTGTCTGATCACGCCACACACTGCCAACACCCCAGCCATGGGAATCCCATTATTGGCTGAACGTGTACGAGAGAACGTTCAGCGTTTCGCCAGCCAGCAGCCCCTACTGGGTGAGGTATTTTTGGAGTGGGGCTATTAGCGATAAAAGCCAATGGTCCGTTAAGGTCACGTGAAACCTGTCACAGTTCGGGTGGCACCACACCGCTTTAAGGGGGCCCATTGAAGGTTGCACTTAGTATCAAAGATTTCCTAGATCGTGCCGAGGCGATCTATCCCGATCGTGTTGCGGTGGTCGATGAAGACCAGCAACCGGCCAAGTCGTTGGGCTCACTTACCTTTGCTCAGCTGGGGGAGCATGCTCGAGCCTTCGCAGCTGGCCTCGACGCTTTGGGTGTTGGTGTTGGCGAACGAGTGGCGGTCGTGTCGCACAACTCGGCTCGACTCCTGACTGCTTTCTACGGGGCGGCTGGTTACGGTCGCATTTTGGTTCCCGTGAATTTCCGGTTGAGCGCGGCCGAAGTTAAGTACATCGTTGGCCATTGTGGGGCTTCGGTGCTGCTTATCGACCCAGAGCTAGAAGACGCCCTTGCTAACGTGAAGGCACCGCACCGTTTCGTTATCGGTGCCGAATCTGACGAAACACTCTTCCGCTTTGGTGAAACTCCTAAAGCGTGGGAAGCCGACGAGGACGCAACTGCCTTTATTAACTACACCAGCGGTACCACCGCTCGGCCCAAAGGCGTGCAGCTCACCCATCGCAACATGTGGATCAACGCCTCGATTTTTGGTTGGCACTTGGGTATCAACGATCGTGACGTTTACCTTCACACCCTGCCAATGTTCCATGTGAATGGCTGGGGAATGCCCTTTGCTACAACTGGTATGGGCGTGAACCAGATTGTGCTGCGCAAGGTCGATGGCAATGAGATTTTGCGTCGCATCGAAGAGCACCAGGTGACTGTCCTTTGTGGCGCTCCGGCGGTGGTGGCCGCGGTGTTGGAAGCAGCCGCCAGTTGGGATGGGCCAATTCCGGGTCGCGACCGGGTGCGAATTGTGGTGGCCGGTGCCCCGCCACCCTCACGAACCATTGAACGAGTTATTACCGAGCTGGGCTGGGAATTCACCCAAATCTACGGCTTAACCGAGACTTCTCCGGTGCTAACCGTGAACCGGATGCGCCAAGAATGGGATGACCTAAGCACCGAAGAAGCCGCCAAGAAACTAATGCGCGCTGGCAGTCCGGTCATTGGAACGCAGCTGGATATTGCGCCTGATGGTGAAGTGTTGGCCCGTTCGAACCACTGCTTGGAAGGTTATTGGGAACAGCCTGAAGCTACCGCGGCTGCCATTGTGGATGGCTGGTTTCATACTGGTGACGGCGGCTTCATCGATGACGATGGATATCTGAATATTTCTGATCGCAAGAAAGACGTCATTGTCTCTGGGGGTGAGAACGTCGCGTCGGTCGAGGTGGAAGACGCCCTGTTTTCACATCCTGCGGTAGCGGAAGTGGCCGTAATCGGAGTCCCTGATGAAAAATGGGGCGAAACCGTTAAGGCTTTAGTGGTGCTCTCAGCAGGTGCCACGGCTACCGAGCGCGATCTTATTGAACATTGTCGAGAACGTTTGGCACATTACAAGTGCCCAACTTCGGTTGAGTTTCGTGACGAGTTGGCCCGCACTGCCACCGGCAAGCTGCAGAAGTTCAAGCTGCGTGAACCCTATTGGGCGGGGCGAGATCGCCTGGTTAACTAGCTCAAGGTTCAAGAGCCAATAATCACACTTCGGAAATTCGCATTCACCCTCTTAGCTGCCAAGCTTAGAGGGTGATTCGCGTTAGTGACGTCTCGGTTGAGATAGGAGGAAAGCTTCTTAGCGAAGGTGTTTCTTTCGAGGTTCGTGCCAAAGACAAAGTTGGCCTAGTAGGTCGAAACGGTGCTGGCAAAACCAGTTTGTTTCGTACTATTGGCGGCGATATTCCGCCTAAGGCGGGCTCGGTAAAAATTGTTGGTGGCCTTGGCTATCTCTCCCAAGATCCTCGTACCGACCAGACCGATCCGGCGACTTTGGCCATCACCCATGTCCTGTCGGGCCGCGGTTTTGACCAAATGTTGCTGCGCTTGGAGAAGGCACGGCTTCAAATTGCCGAGAATCCGAGTGAAGCTAACGTGGCTCGTTACAGCCGTTTGGAAGAACGCTTCGCCCAAGAAGGTGGCTACGCCGCTGAAGCAGAAGCCAAGCGTTTAGCGGCCGGGTTGGGCCTTGAAACCGACCGTTTGGATTTACCGCTCAGTGCACTCTCAGGTGGTCAACGTCGTCGGGTTGAACTCACCCGAATACTTTTTGCTGGCAGTGACGTATTGCTGCTGGATGAGCCCACCAACCACCTTGATCACGACGCCAAAGAATGGCTGCTCGATTTCCTACGGTCTTATTCGGGGGCTTTGCTGGTAATCAGCCACGACCTCGACTTGTTGGACGAAGCCATAACCAAAGTGCTTCACCTTGACCGTGAAGGCGAAGACACGCTGGGCAAGCTGGTGGAATATAAAGGCACCTATTCGCAGTATCTCTCGGCTAGGGAGAAAGACGAAGAGCGTTTAGCTAAGGTTGCTGCTCGCCAGGAAGCCGAGATCAAGAGGCTTTCCACCTTGGCCGACAAGATGCGTTATCAGTCCACCAAACGGGCGCGCACGGCCAAGTCGCTTGATACCAGAGTGGCCAAACTTGAAACGCAGCGGGTAGAAGGACCGCAGAAACGACGGGTTTTAGACTTCGACTTTCCGGTGCCACCGCCAGCTGGACGCACGGTGTTGGTTGCCAACGATCTGGCGAAATCGTACGACGACCTGACCGTCTTTATCGATGTCACCTTCGATCTAGGTCGTGGTGAGCGTATTTTGGTGATGGGCCTTAACGGGGCTGGTAAAACCAGCTTGTTGCGAATCTTGGCGGGTGTTATTGAACCAGATTTGGGAAGTTTCGAATGGGGTCACAACGTCTCAGTTGGGTATTACGCCCAAGAGCACGAGGGCATCGAGGCTGGTCGCACGCTACTTGACCATATGCGTGAACAAGCAGGCCTGGACGATGAACAACTACGCCGACTGCTAGGTATGTTTGGCCTTTCGGGTGACAAGGTCTTTCAAGATGCTGGCACCTTATCGGGCGGTGAAAAAACGAAGCTTGCACTGGCGCAGTTAGTGGCTGGGCGGCACAACGTGCTGCTGCTTGACGAACCTACCAACAACCTTGATCCAACCTCACGGATAGCTACTGCCAATGCCTTGGCTGCATGGCCGGGAACTATGATTATCGTGAGTCACGACGCCGAGTTTGTGCGTGAATTGGCACCGCAGCGGGTACTAATGATGCCAGAAGCCCAGCTCGATTATTGGAACGAAGAACTAATCGAGCTGGTGGAACTGGCCTAACACTTCTGGCGCCGACGATGGTCTCACACCGTCGACAAACTGAGCCCGCGACCGTTGATTCAGTAACGCAAGATCGCCGACATCGCGCGACGGCCGGGGACAGCATGTGATGGCAGCGAATAGACGTCGCCACCGTGGGCGAGCGTGTTTACGGCGGCGGCATCAAGGGCCTCGCAAGCTGAAAATTCGTTTTCAGTGCCGAGAACGACCATGGGTGTGCCCTTTACGTTTACCGAATCCCAACATGATGGCTCAACGGAAAGAAATAGGGTGTCAACACGGCCTTCAGCGGCGGCCGCTTCAACCTCGTGAGCATCGACTGCTGTCTTGCCGGTACCGTTCAACTCATCGAAACGGTTGATCGCGCCTTGGCGTTCTTCCTCAAGATACTTCTCGATGATGGGCCAAACAGCGGCATGAATTTCTTCCTCAGACATCGGGTCGGGATTGCTTTGGACGGTGTCGGCTAACACTTTGGCATAGGTGTTCTCTGCTCGATATGCGCCCACCATTCGCGGCAAGCCAACCAGCACTACGGGCAGGTCTTGATCAACCAAAAACTTGGCCAGACCATGGGCCACAATGTCGAGGAATTGTTGGATTTGGTCTTTCTTAAAGTCATCATCGGCTGCGCCGTGTCCATAGAAAACAGCCCGGGCACGCCCACCTGAAACCGGGCGCGTCATGGTGTCAGAACGTGGTTCCGGCGGCTCAATTACCTCACGCAGACTAGTGGGAATGTCATCTAGAATGACTTGCTCTAAACCGTGGCCGGTACCCGCTAAAACCCGTACCAAACGCTGGCTAACAGTGAGTACCAAGAAACGATCATCGGTGGTCACATAACGCAAAAGTGGGCTAACGACCACCTTGTCGCCAACCGCCGCGATTTCAGGAACTTGGAGGGGCATTCTTAGAGTTTTTTCCCAGCCCGGACGTAGGAACATGGCCAGCCCATCGCCCATGTATTGCCATTCCATGGTGGAGTTTTGAAGTGCGCGGGCAGGCCCTAATAGGGCATCAATGTCGGGGCGTCGCAGGCCGGTTTGGGTAAGGCCCGCATCAGCGGCGTTGACCAGATTCTTCCAGCGTTTAGCGTCGCCGTCGACGCCAGGACCGCTTCGGTGGGTGGGCATGTAGAGAGAAACGGCAGGCCCGGCCTGATTCAGGCTGGTGATTGTGTCGATGTCGGCTTGGGTAGGTAGATCCATGTCAACCTCTCTTCCTGATAAGTAAGAAATTCTAGTGCTTAGCGCTTCACGCCGATGTCGACCCCTCGTCGGAGCGAAGCGAAAAAGTCGTTCCCTTTGTCGTCTACCACTATGAAGGCTGGGAAGTCTTTAACTTCGATGCGCCATACCGCTTCCATGCCCAGCTCAGGGTATTCAAGGGTCTCAATTTTGGTGATGCAGTCTTTGGCTAGTCGTGCCGCTGGTCCACCGATAGAGCCGAGGTAGAAACCACCGTGGCGTTTGCAGGCGTCGGTGACGGCTTTCGAGCGGTTTCCTTTGGCTAACATCACAAAGCTTCCTCCGGCGGCTTGGAAGCTATCGACGTAGGCGTCCATGCGTCCGGCTGTGGTTGGACCGAATGAGCCCGAGGCGTAACCTTCGGGGGTTTTGGCCGGGCCAGCGTAATAAACCATATGGTCACGCAAGTATTGGGGCATTTCTTCGCCCGCATCTAAACGCTCTTGAATTTTGGCGTGTGCGATGTCGCGCGCCACCACCATAGGTCCCGACAACGAGAGGCGGGTCTTCACCGGGTACTTGGAGAGCTCGGCTCGAATGGCATCCATGGGCTGGTTTAAGTCGATCTGCACCACATCGGTGCCCTCTAGATGATCGTCGGTGACTTCCGGCAAGTACTGTGCCGGGTTAGTTTCAAGTTGTTCGAGGAACACCCCTTCGGCGGTGATTTTGCCGATGGCTTGTCGGTCAGCCGAGCAAGACACGGCGAGGCCAATGGGTAAGGAAGCTCCGTGGCGTGGCAAGCGAATCACCCGTACGTCGTGGCAGAAATACTTGCCGCCGAATTGGGCACCGATCCCGGTTTCTTGGCTAAGGCGCAGAATCTCGGCTTCGAATTCAAGGTCACGGAAACCGTGGCCAAGGTCGCTGCCACTGGTCGGCAGGGTGTCGAGGTAGTGAGCCGAGGCTAGCTTGGCGGTCTTCATCACAGCTTCGGCGGAAGTTCCGCCAATAACTACGGCGAGGTGGTATGGCGGGCAAGCGGCCGTACCCAGATTGCGAATTTGTTCGTCTAAAAAGGCCAGTAGTTTAGTGGGGTTTAGTAGGGCTTTGGTTTCTTGGTATAGAAAGCTTTTGTTGGCCGAACCGCCACCTTTTGCCACAAATAAAAATTCGTATTCATTGCCAGCGGTAGAGTAAATCTCAATTTGTGCTGGCAGGTTAGTACCCGTGTTTTTCTCTTCCCACATGGTGAGGGGTGCCATCTGCGAGTAGCGCAGATTGGAGCGGGTGTAAGTGTCGTACACACCGTGGGCGATGGCTTGTTCATCTTGGCCCCCAGTTAGCACCAGCTCGCCCTTCTTGCCCATGATGATGGCGGTGCCGGTGTCTTGACACGAGGGCAAAATTCCGCCCGCTGCAATGTTGGCGTTCTTTAGCAGGTCAAGCGCCACAAAACGGTCGTTGGCTGAGGCTTCTGGGTCGTCCAAAATCGAGGCCAGCTGACCAAGATGGTCGGGCCGCAATAGGTGGGCGATGTCTTTCATCGCCGTGGCTGCCAAAAGACGGATTGCTTCGGGGTCAACTTCTAAGAAAGTGCGCCCGGCCGCCTCGATGGTTCGAACGCCTTCGGTGCTTAGCAACCGGAAGTTTGTTTCGGCTGGTGCGGTGGGTAGCAAGTCGGTGTAAATGAAATCGCTCACAGTAGAAACGGTACTTAAGGTGCCGCGTTGTGGCCACTGGAAAGCCACCAGAATCAACTTATTGTGACTTAAGGCGGAAACGATGCGTCAGCGACTCGGGCGGTCGCTAGGCTCGAAATATTGAATAACCCGAACTGCTAAGGAGCGGCCGATGAGTGACCAGTGGCGTATCGAACACGATTCGATGGGCGAGGTAAAGGTTCCGATCGAAGCTAAATGGGCCGCTCAAACTCAACGCGCTGTTGAGAACTTTCCCATCTCAGGTTTAACCATCGATCCCGGCTTGATTCGGGCTTTGGCCATGATCAAGGCCGAAGCGGCGGTGGTGAACGCAGCAAGCGACGAGGTGCCAAGCGTTACGAACGAGATCGCCGACGCCATTAGCGAGGCTGCCAATGCCATCGTGGATGGGGCGTGGCACGACCAGTTCCCCATTGATGTTTTCCAAACCGGTTCGGGCACCTCGTCGAACATGAACACCAACGAGGTCATTGCACATCTAGCCAACGAGGTGCTTGGTGAGGGTACCGTTCATCCGAATGACCATGTAAATGCCAGCCAATCTTCGAATGATGTTTTCCCCTCGGCCATCCATGTGGCGGTCACGGAAGCTGTTTTGAATGAAGTGATTCCAGCTTTTGCGCAGCTGGCGGGAAGCCTACGGAACAAAGCGGAAGAGTTCGCCGCGGTGGTGAAGTCGGGCCGTACTCACCTAATGGACGCCACTCCGGTGACACTTGGCCAGGAGTTCGGCGGGTTTGCCGCACAGGTGGAAGAAGCCATCGAGCGTTTGGAGTCTTCGGCGGCGCGAGTAGGCAGGTTGCCTCTTGGCGGCACGGCGGTCGGTACCGGAATTAACGCTCCACATGGTTTTGGTGCAGCTGTCATTGAGCGTTTGGCGCAGCGCACCAACTTGCCCCTATCGCCAGCCCCCGATGCTTTCGCGGCCCAGAGCGCCCGCGATGCTTTGGTTGAGGTATCGGGACAATATCGGGCGGCGGCCGTGGCTTTCATCAAGATTGCCAACGATCTGCGCTGGATGGGGTCGGGACCGCGCACCGGTCTTAGCGAAATTCATATCCCCGATCTGCAACCAGGCTCTTCTATCATGCCCGGCAAGGTGAACCCTGTTATTGCCGAAGCGGTGACCCAGGTAGGGGCCCAGGTGATTGGGAACGACGCCGCGGTGGCCTTTGGCGGTTCACAAGGCAACTTCGAGTTGAACGTTTATTTGCCGATGATGGCGCGCAACATGTTGGAATCGGGCCGTCTACTGGCCAATGTGGCCAAGGTGTTTGCAACCCGCATGATTGACGGTATCGAGGCCAATGTCGAGCAATGCCGCACGTATGCCGAATCGTCACCTTCGATCGGTACTTCGCTGAACCCTTACATTGGGTACGAGCGTGCCGCCGAAGTGATTAAAGAATCTACGGCCACTGGCAAGAGCATCCGCGACATCGTGTTGGAACGTGAGCTGCTCACCAACGAAGAGCTGGACAAAGCCCTCGACGTCATTTCCATGACCAAGGGCGGGATTATCAAGTAGCCCTTAGGCTATTGGGCTGGCTGGCCTAGGTTTGGCGTGGTGTTACGCGCCTAGGTTCCAGCCGGCCTATGTACAAACCGGCTTGGCGTTAAGCTGGTTTAGGTTTCGGCCAGAGCTGGGCTGCCCGGGTAGGGGCGGGGGTCAGAGCCACCCGGTACATGCGGTGCGCTCCAGTGCAAGCGCAATGCCAACCGTTTGGTCACGTCACGCCACTCAAGTGGATTCCAACCTTCGGCTTTGCCAACGATGGAACCTTCTTGGGCCACGTGAATCAGCGCTGGCAATGATTCCAGTTCAGCAGCTTTCACAAAGGCACGGTCGGGGTCACACAGCACAAAGAATTCTTTGGTGATCGGACCTAAAAACGCTTTGGCTTCCTCGTCGTCGCCCGCCACAATTAGCGTCACGCGAACGTCGGCTGGACGGAAATGTTCTAGAACTCGACGGGCTGTGTCGAGAATCCAGGCACTTTCGTGTGTGTAGGGGTCTAACACGACAGCCGCAATTGGAAAGTTGGTCAGCCATTCACCAAGCGGTCGGGCATCGTGGTCGATGGGCTTTAGCTGAACGTCAAGAGGGACTTGGGTGCTCACATTGGAAGAAGATAGTCCGCATAACGCCTCAGACTCGACCCGAGACTAGATTGACTCCTATCGTCAAGTGATAAACCACCTCAAAACTGGAGATTAAATGCGTAGCGCCAAGGACTTTTTTCAACCGCTGGCAGTAGGGGCGCCAACCCCAGTTCGTGAGATCCCTTTCCGACCTTCACGGATGATTCACTTCTTCCCTGCCGCTAACCCGAAGATGGTGGCCAAAGCCGGTGATATGGCTGATCAGGTGGATATTTTGTTGGCGAACCTGGAAGACGGGGTTCCGGCTAGTGACAAAGAAGCAGCGCGTGCGGGCTTGCTAGAGGTTGGCAAGGCTTGGGATCGAACCGATACTCAGCTTTGGACCAGAATTAACTCGCTCGACTCGCCTTGGGTGCTTGACGACCTGACGGCGATTGTTTCTGAAATTGGCGACAAAATTGATGTGATCATGGTGCCCAAGGTGGAGGGTGCCGAAGACATTCACTACATCGACCGACTCTTGGCGCAGCTTGAAGCTAAGGCTGGGCTAACCCGCCCGATCTTGGTGCATGCCATTTTGGAAACTGCTCGGGGCATGAACAATATCGAGGAAATCTGTGGCGCTTCTCCTCGGATGCAGGGCATGTCGCTTGGCCCGGCTGACTTGGCTGCCAACCGGCGCATGAAAACTACTCGGGTGGGTGGTGGCCACCCCGGTTATTTGGTCCGTGAAGATGCCAATCCAGATGATGCTGACGCTCCCCGGGCAACTTTCCAACAAGACCTATGGCATTTCACTATTGCTCGCATGGTTGATGCTTGTGCCGCGCACGGCATCTTGCCTTTCTACGGGCCTTTTGGCGACATTTCTGACACCGTGGGCTGCGAAGACCAGTTCCGCAACGCCTACCTGTTGGGCTGTGTGGGGGCATGGAGTTTGCATCCGGTTCAGATTGGTATCGCCAAGAAGGTTTTCAGTCCCGATGCCGCCGAGGTTGAGCACGCCCAGCGGGTAATTGAAGCTATGGGTGACGGTACCGGTGCTGTCATGCTCGATGGGAAGATGGAAGATGATGCTTCAGTCAAGCAGTGTCACGTGGTGCTCGATTTGGCCAAAGAACTGGCCGAACGTGACCCCGAGCTAGCCGAGCTTTACGGTTTCTAGGAGATCCAGCTAGTGACAACTCAAAATTATCGTCCTCGCCGTTCGGTGCTCTACATGCCAGCGGCCAACGAACGGGCGTTGGAAAAAGCGCAAACTATTCCGGCTGACGCTCTGATCTTCGATCTGGAAGACGCCGTGGCACCCGATGCTAAAGAAACAGCTCGTAGCCAGGCTGTGGCGGCGGTCGAATCGGGAGCATATGGTGCGAAAGAGCTAACCATCCGCTGTAACGGACTCGACACCCCTTGGGGTGGGAATGATATTGCCGCCGCGGTGGCTGCCAAACCGGCGGCCATTGTTATTCCGAAAGTTTCCAACGCTGCGGTGCTGCACGAAGTGGCCCGCCAAATAGAAAATGCCGACGCCGCAAGCAACACCACCATTTGGGCCATGGTCGAAACACCACAAGCCATGTTCAACGTGCGTGAAATCGCCGGGTTTGAACGGGTAAGTGTGCTGGTAATGGGCACCAATGATCTTGCCAAAGAGCTACATGCTCAACTTGTCGCTTCACGTGCCCCGCTTTATCCGCACTTAGCAACCGCCTTATTAGCGGCTCGCGAAGCTGGCAAAATCATTTTGGATGGCGTATACAACGACGTTCGCAATGCTGAAGGTTTCGAAGCCGAGGCTCGGCAAGGTTTCGAAATGGGTTTCGATGGTAAGACGCTGATTCATCCTTCCCAGGTCGAACCCACCAACGAAATTTGGGCCCCCACCGAAGACGAAATCGACCTAGCACGACGTACCATCGAAGCGTTCAATGAGGCTGAAGCTGAAGGTCGTGGGGTTATCACCGTCGATGGTCGTATGATCGAAAACCTTCATGTTGATAATGCTCGCCGTACATTAGCTACCGCTGAGGCCATTGCGGCACTTGGCTAATTCGCTTCTCTAGCTGGGAATCTGCCATGCATCCCATCGAACGTCTTAGGTATGTGGCTCGCGCTTCGGGCGTGGGCCACGACCTTCTAGCTCGTGAAACCGCCGGGGCTCTGGCTGCTTTCAGTGACGACCCTGCCGGGTTGGTTACGGCTTGTCGTCGCATTGTGGCTCGTCATCCCACTTCAGGGCCGATGTGGTGGCTAGCTTCTCGGGTGCTGACTTCGGTTGAGCCCATGTACGAGGCTTGGCAAGCCGTGGAAGAACTGGCCGACGACCCGACTCCGAATGAGCTTCTGCATTCCCTGGAAGCTGACTTAACGGTGGCGGTGTTGGGTTGGCCTGAACTGGTGGGCAATGTGTTGCTTCGCCGTGGAGATTTGTCGGTCTACGTGGTGGATATCCACGGTGAAGGGACCGGACTAGCGGCTCGTCTGGCTTACAGCGACATCGAGGTGGCCGAGGTGCCAGCAGTGGGGTTAGGTGCTGCAGTAGCTGATGCCGATTTGTTGCTGCTTGAAGCTTCGGCCATTGGACCAGACCAATTCTTGTCGATCGCCGGGTCTATCGCCGCCGCTTCGGTGGCGAAAACAGCTGGTATTCCGGTTTGGCTGGTGGGTGGTGCTGGGCGACTAATGCCGAAGCGGGTGTGGGAGGCGCTGGTGTCGTTTCTACCGCAGGACGAACCGTGGTACGCCGATGATGAGGTGGTATCGCTCTCACTCGTTGATGCCATTGTGGGGCCCGTCGGCCCTGAAGGTGTGGCCGAGGCGCTGCTTCGCACAGACACCCCGGTCGCACCTGAACTTTTCGTTCGCCTCTAGCTAGTTGCCTGTCAAACGCAGGGTCAGCTAGCCGCTTGAGCGTCAGCAACTAGGCGTCGGGCAATAACCTTGAGCGCTAAGGTTTCATCGGCACCTTCGAAGATGGAAAGCACTCGGGCATCTACGAAGTAGCGGCTAACCGGGTATTCTTCGGCGTAACCAAATCCACCGTGAATTTGCATGGCTTCACGGGTCACCCACTCGGCGGCCCGACATACATAGGCCTTCACCATCGAAGCTTCTAAGCTGCCTTCACCGTTGGCCATCATGTGAGCAACAGCGTATGAGAATTGGCGGGCGGCCTGGATAGTGGCTGCCATGCGGGTGAGTTTCACCTGGGTTAGTTCGTAGTCACCTACTGGCTGACCAAACACCTTGCGGTCATTGGCGTAAGTTACCGCTTCTTCATAAGCCGCTTGCATTACGCCCACAGCTCGGGCCGCGGTCTGTAGACGACCGTTTTCGAAACCCGACATTTGGTAGTAGAAACCGCGGCCTAAGCCACCTTCGCCACCAACCTGGTTCTCGGCTTTCACAAACCAGTTATCAAAGGCGATTTCGTAGGAATGCATGCCCCGGTAACCAATGGTGTCAATCGGACGGCCTTCCATTTTGCCACCGCCAGCGGCACCCCCTTCAGCACCGGCTTCCTGAATGAATTCGAAACCTTCGCCTTCACCAATTTCTTTGGGCACACAAAATAGGGTCAAACCACGGTGGGTCTTGGAGCGGTCAGGGTCGGTGCGAGCCAAAAGCATCAATACGGTTGCCCGGGCCCCAAAGGTGCACCAGGTTTTAACACCGTTGATCAACCAGCCACCTTCGGTGGGTGTGGCGGTCACTTTAATGTTGGCCACATCCGAGCCGTAGTCGGGTTCGGTTACCGCAACCGCCGCCATGTCTTCGGCCGAAGCTAGTCGGGGTAGCCAGTATTGTTTTTGTTCTTCGGTACCGCCGGCTTCCAACGCCCGAGTCAGAATTTCGGGCCGGGTAATGAGTGAACCGCCAGCACCCAATGAACCGCGTGACAGTTCTTCGGTGGCCACCACCATACCCATGTAGTCACTTTCGGTTCCGGTGGCGAAACCGCCATATTCTTCCGGTACCGACATAGCGAAACCACCCATTTCGGCCAAGCCCGAGATGATTTCTTCGGTGATATCACCGTTGGTGCGGTGGATGTGTTCGGCCACCGGAACAATCTTGTCCTCGGCAAAACGGCGGAAGGTGTCTTGCACCATTTCGAAGTCTGCGTCGAGGTGGTTGGGCCCGGCTTGGCCCGCTAGACCCGCTAAAAACTTGGGATCACGATGCTCAGCTACAAACGCCCGTGTGGAATCGAGAGCATCGGCACTAATGCCCCACACCCTTTCGCGTCCAAAGAGCTTGCTGGCCAGCTCGGCAATAGCGTCGGCGATGAATGCGGTGGTGAGCCCAGCCTCAAGCGTGCCTTTGGCCCCGTATTCGAGCATGGCCCGACCGGTGGCCACCGCTGAGGCAGCATGGGCAAGGTCGTAGGCCAAAACTTGGTCGTCGTCTACGTTCCCAGTAGCGGCAAGGTGAGCGGTGGCGGTGGTAACTACCTCGTCGGCAGCGTCGATGGCTGCGCGAGCAGCGTCGAGATCAGGTGCGGTCATGGCACAAGATTACCGAAGGGGCCCTCGACTTGTCAGTCTGGCACTAGGGCTTGCGCGCTGGAGCTGTTATGAAGCGGTGAGGAAGTCAATAATTAACTTGTTCGCTACTTGGGGCTGCTCAACCAGCATGAAGTGCCCCGCGTTTCTAATAACTTGAAAGCTTGAGCCGGAAACGTTGAGTTCGGCCTTGGCCCCCTCGGCCACTTCTAGGCCCACACAGCCGTCGTTCTCGCCGTGAAGATACAGCAGTGGCTGACCGGGAATGGTGCCACCGGCACTTTGTGCCGCCGCGTACGTTTCGCTACGTGGACCATCGCCGAGGGTGGCGCGGTAGTAACCCAAGGCCGCTGCCAGGTTGGCCGGATCGCTAAGCGCCCCTTTTACCTTGGCGATATCTTCGGTGCCGTCGAAGCCAGGCGACCAGTCAGACCACAAGCCATCAATAAACGCCATGTCGTTGTGGGGTACCACCAGATCGGAAAGGGCATGTTGAAAAAAGAACATGTACCACGACCGTTTAACCTGGGTGTAGTCGAAGAACGCGGCGCCTAGACCACCACCGGGCGGAACCGCAGCTCCTACCACCTTTCGCCAACGTTGCGGTTGGTAATTAGCGGCACCGTAGGCGGCTGGTGCTCCCCAGTCGTGCCCAATGATGACTGCCGATTCGTCGCCACCTAATGCTTCATGTAAGGCGCAGGCATCTGCCGACAGAGCCCCGGTTTGATAAACCCCATCACTAGGAATTTCCGTGGGTGAATAGCCACGCATGAAGGGGGCCACCGCTCGAAATCCAGCTTCTGCGAGGTCGATTAAGAGGTGGCGGTAGGCCCAAGCCGTGTCGGGAAAACCGTGCAGACATAACGCCAGAGGTCCTTCACCTGCGCTTAGGTAAGCGAACTCTAGAGTCTCGGTCGCGATGCGCCCTTCAGTAATCTTCATCACACAAATCTAGGCTGGTTAGACCCAAATTGTAATTTGAGATTTAGGTCACATTGGTTGCCCAGCTGCGCGTCGAGCCAGTTACGCTTCGTAGTTCGGGAAGGGGGGTTAGGCACCTTTGGCCAACGTGACATTTTACGGTGTTAGGGGCTCTACGCCCTGCCCAGCACCCGAGAACATACGCTTTGGTGGCAATACCGCTTGTGTCGTAATCGAGCGTGACGGTCACAATCCGATCATTCTCGACATTGGTACTGGCTTGCGTTTTTTTGGTGAGTCTTTGCCTCATGATGGCAGCTTTCGAGGCAGTGCTTTGGTCACGCACATGCACTGGGATCACATTCAAGGCTTGCCGTTCTTCGTACCGATTCTGCTGCCGGGCGCAGCGTTCGACATCTATGGGCCAATCTTGGAAGGCGGCGAGACCCTAGAGCACGCCTTCAGCGACTTCATGCGACCGCCGTATTTCCCGGTCACCATCGCAGATTTGAAGGGCAAAATCCGTTTCCACGGCTTAGGTGCAGAAACACGTCTCATCGAAGGTGCCACCGTCACGGCGCGACCAGTTCCTCACAAGGGTGTGACTAATGGGTACCGCGTTGAGTTTGAAGGCACCGTTTTGGTTTACATCAGTGATCATCAACAGCCCTTACACGATGAGAAACACGTTGACGACGCGGTACTCGAGTTGTGTCATGATGCTGATGTTTTAATTCATGATGCTCAATACACGGCGGCCGAATTCACCCAAAAATACGATTGGGGCCATTGCACCATCGATTATGCCCTTGAAGTTGCTCGACAAGGCGGGGTGAAACAACTAGTACTTTTCCACCACGATCCTGCCCACGATGACCGCTGGCTGGCAGCTATCGAACAAGAAGCAGTGGCCGCGGCCGCTGGAGAGTTCGAAGTAATTGCTGCCTATGAAGGCTTGGTGCTCAAGTACCCCTAACTAGCAGCGCTAAGGTAGAACCCAGCTAAACCCGCACGTTTGGCACCAGTTCTGGCTAGCCTCATGGCCGTGATTATGCCCGAAGAATTCCAGATAACCGAGCAGAACTTTCGTGACACGCTGAGCTATTACCCAACTGGGGTCTCGGCAGTCTGTGCTCTCTGGGATAACCAACCCGTTGGCATGACCATCGGATCATTCTTTTCCATCTCTCTAGATCCACCGTTGGTGGGTCTCAGCGTTCGTCAAGGTTCTGGTACCTGGCCCAAAATCGCTGAAGCCGGGGTTTTCGCGGTCAACGTGTTAGCCGAGAACCAGCGCCATATCGCCGCAGCGCTAGCGGCTTCAGGCGACGACAAGTTTGGAGACATTGGTTGGCATTCGGGCGTGACTGGGTCTCCCTTGGTCGAGGGCTCATTGGCGCATGTGGAATGCGTAATCGATCAGACTTTGCCCGTTGGCGACCATTGGATTGTGGTTGGTCGTGTAGTTAATCTCGACACGCACCCCGAGGCAGACCATAAGGTTGAGCCCATGTTGTTTTACCGCCGCGGTTACGGAACCTTCGAGGAGCGAAGCTGATATGGCTATTTATTCTTTAGGTGAGTTGGTTCCGAAGATTGACCCCACGGCTTACATCCACCCCGAAGCGGTGGTGATAGGCGACGTGACCATTGGGGCCGAGTCGAGCATCTGGCCGGGGGCGGTGTTGCGTGGCGACGATGGTGGCATTTTCATCGGGGAGCGCACTTCCATCCAAGACGGCACCGTGGTGCACACTACGCCCATGTTCCCTACTCGGGTGGGCAACGATTGCGTGGTGGGCCACATTGTGCATCTGGAAGGCTGCATTATCCACGATGGAGCATTGGTGGGCTCGGGTTCAGTGGTTTTACATAACGCCCATGTGCATTCCGGTGCAATTGTAGGTGCCAACGCCGTTGTGCCTAACCAGATGGTGGTGCCAGCAGGATCGATGGCTTTGGGGGTACCCGCCAAAATTCGACCCGACGCTGCTGATCCGCTGCACATAACCGCCGGGGTGGAATTCTATGTTCAGCGGGGCAAGCGTTACGCCGCAGAGCTTAAGCGCCTCGACTGAAATAGCGCGGGGCACGGTAGCCGGGCCCGATTTGGGGTCGCCCCGACTTGGCCGTCCAGCGCCATTGAACCGATATCCGACCACCAGTGGGCTTTGAAACGCCTGGCACGCCGTGGAGCCAGTTTTCCTGGCAAGCGCCGCCCATCACAATTAGGTCGCCTTCGCCGGGGGCCAAGTCGTGCAGAGCGGCAGTGGAAGTATTCGAAGTGGATGAAGCATGGCGCGGGCTCAAGTGGAATGGTCGTCTGGCGCCCAGAACTAACAGGGCGATTACCGTGCGGTCTAGCCAGCGCATGTCACGGTCGCGGTGCATGGCAAGCAAGTCATTTTCATTGCGGTAATAGCTAAGGGCATAACCGGTGAACTGAATTCCGTAGTGGTGCTGAAGTTTCCGCCAGGTCGTACGGATAGCATCGTGCGGAATTTCACTGTTCGAGCGTGAGCTTGCACTTAAGCGTCGTTCGGGAATGTTTCGTTCATAACGGAAGACATTTCCTTGATACCAATCGGTTTGATCCCGAACCGTTTCAAAGACTTCCTGAGCATCGGCGTTAAGGTAGGTCAAGAAGTTACGCGCGATGTCGACCCACGAGTTTTCGTCGAGTTGAAGGCGCTCAAAGGGCATTGCGTTGGCGCTTGAGAGGGGGCTTGCCATTGCTTATTGACACTAGAGCTTGTAGTTGCAACCAGCCATTAAGAATCGCTTGTGACTTTCATCACTTGGAGTTGTGGTATCGCTAGTTTAATTCGTTAGACTCTTTAACTATTCCGTTGGGCGGAGCGGAAGCGTTAGTTTTTCCTAAAGGGGATGTAAGTCATTTCTAGTGACAGTAGTTTGCCTGTAAGCGCGGGTTGGGCCCTGCTCCGCAGCCGGGTCTCAGAACAACGTTGGGGCATCGCGGCCGGTGTCTTTGTCGGTCTGTTGTGGACCGTTGGTAAAGTTGCAGTGCCTTGGGTAGTTAAGCAAGGCATTGACCGTGGCATTGAGGCCAATCCACCCGATACAGGCCAGATCCGATTTTGGGCCATCATGGTGCTCATAGCTGGCGCCAGTTCCGTGGTGTTCGCTGGTGCTCGTCGCTATTTGGCCTTCAAGGAAGCCCGCCAAACCGAGCGAGTGTTGCGCGACCAGGTGTTCACCCACATCCAGCGTTTGCATTTCGGGTATCACGATGAAACCCAAGCCGGTCAGTTGATGAGCCGCGGTAACACCGACCTGCAACAAATTCAGTCGTTTATGGTCATGATCCCCGTGACCATCTCTAACGCCGTGATCGTGCTGGCCGTAACTGTTCTGTTGCTCACCATCGACCCCATTCTGACCATCTTCGCTTTGGGTTCCTTGCCTATTGTCAACGTCTTAGGCCGTCGATTCTCGATGCGTCTTTTCCCCACTGTTATGGGCATTCAAGAAGAATCGGCCCAGTTGGCCACCGTGGTTGACGAAACCGTCTCGGGAATTCGAGTGGTGAAAGGCTTCGGCGCCGAGGCTGCTCAAGCTGCTAAGCTAGAAGAAGAGGCCACCGATGTTTACGACATGGGTATGGCGGCGTCTCGGATCCGTTCAGTGTTCCTGCCTGCCATCGAGCTGATTCCAAACATTGGTCTGATCGCGGTGCTGGCATACGGCGGACACCAAGTGCTGAATGGCAACATGCAGATTGGTACCTTGGTGGCTTTCAACCTTTACGTTGTGTTGCTTATCCAACCGCTTCGCAGCCTGGGCATGATCATCGCTCAAGCTCAACGTGCCGCGGCTGCTGGTGCCCGGGTGGCCGAGGTGCTAGCTACCGATCCGAAGATCAAAACTCCTGCTAAGGCGGTGCCGCTACCTCGTGACCGCGACGGTCTAGGTCACGTCGTTTTCCGCGATGTGCACTTTGGTTACTCGGCTGATTCCAAGGTTTTGAATGGCTTAGATTTGGAAATCAAGGCTGGCGAATCGATTGCCTTGGTTGGTGCTACGGGTTCTGGAAAGAGCACCGTGGCAAGGCTATTGCCTCGTTTCTATGAAGTTGACTCGGGCATTATTTCCATCGATGGCGTGTCAATTGATGACATTGAACTTCTAGAGCTGCGCCGTTCGGTGGGCATTGTATTTGAAGAGACGTTCCTCTTCTCGGACACCATTGGTGCCAACATTGCCTTCGCTAAGCCCGATGCCACCTTGGAAGAGATCCGCCATGCCGCGGAACTTGCCGGGGCTGATGAGTTCATCAGAGAATTGCCCGAAGGCTATAACACCGAAATCGGTGAGCGCGGCTTTTCGCTTTCAGGTGGCCAGCGACAACGGCTGGCGATTGCTCGGGCCATTGTGGCCAACCCCAGGGTGTTAATCCTCGATGATGCAACTTCGTCGGTTGACCCCACTAAAGAACACGAGATCAGAGATGCTTTGGCCGAAGTGATGCAAGGCCGCACCACGATCGTGATTGCCCACCGACCGGCCACTATTGCTTTGGCCGACCGTGTGGTGTTGCTTGATCAAGGCAAGATCATTGCCGAGGGCACCCACGACGAATTGTTAAGTACGAACGCTGAGTACCGCCTGGTTTTGGCGGCGGCTCGCAATACAACCGCTGCGGCGGAGGAGGTTTCGCCGTGAGAAGCTGGGGAGGCGCTGGTGGCGTTAGCGAAGAAGACAAGCTAGACGCTGCCCAAGCCAAGCACGTCATGAGTCGTGCCTGGAAGATGATGCAACCTTACCGAGGTCGGGTTTGGGCTTCGATCGCATTCATTACCCTCTACACCTTTACCATTTTGGCAGGTCCATATTTGGTGAAGTGGGCCATTGACTCGGGCATTAGCAAAGGCAATGCCAGTGTTTTGAACACCGCCATTGGGCTGTATGTGGTGGTTGCCATAGCTGCGTATTTCACTCAGCGAATGTCGATTGTGACTTTGGCCAAGGTGGGCGAAGGCTTCCTGCGAAGTCTGCGCATTAATGTCTTCAACCACCTACAGCGCATGTCGATGCCTTTTTATGACCGAGAAAAGGCCGGTGTGGTCATCTCTCGCATGACCTCCGATATCGATTCCATGCAAGAGCTAGTTCAAATGGGCTTGATCAGCTTTGTATCAGCTTTCTTGCTCTTGAGCATGGCCTTTATCACCCTGCTTATTGTTTCGTGGCAGCTTTTGTTGATCTGTGCCTTGGTCATCCCGATCGTGGTGGTGGCCAGTATCAAATTCCAGCGTGACTCGAACAAGGCCTATCTGATTGTTCGTGACCGGATTGGTAACACCCTTTCAGCGCTGCAAGAAGGTATCGCTGGTGTTCGAATCATTCAGGCCTATGGTCGCCAAGAAATTCAAACCGAGCGTTTTGCTTCGGGGAACCAAGATCTCTACGACGCCCATATGGATTCGGTGCGTATCCAGTCTTGGTATGTGCCGCTAATTGAATATGCGGGCCATTTCACCACCGGTTTGGCTGTTGGTGTCGGTGGTTACATGGTGAGCCGCGACATGATTCAGGTGGGTACCGTGGTGTTCTTCGTGCTCACCCTCTCTAACCTTTTCGAGCCGATTCAGCAGCTCAGCCAGCTATTCAACCAGTTGCAGTCATCGGGTGCGGCGCTTGAGAAGCTGTTCCAGCTGCTCGACACGGAAGTTGATGTGCCCGAGCGCCCCGGTGCCGTCGACTTGCCTGAACGTGGTGAAATCAAGGTCGACAATGTGGTTTTCCGTTATTCACCGGATGGTGACAACGTTCTTTCTAACGTCAACTTGAGTATCGCTCCCGGCGAACGCTTAGCGCTGGTTGGGCCCACCGGTGCTGGTAAGTCCACGCTGGCCAAACTGATTGCACGATTCTACGACCCTGTTGAAGGCTCGGTATCTATGGGTGGCGTTGATATGAAAGACGCCACCGCTCGCTCTTTGCGCGACCGTATCGTGGTGGTGCCTCAAGAAGGTTTCTTGTTCCACGGCACAATCATTGACAACATTCGTTTGGTGCGGCCCGAGGCCTCGGTAGACGAAGTACAAGCGGCGCTAGATTCGCTGGGGTTGCGTCAGCGTTTTGCCGAGTTGCCCCAAGGTTTGGATACCGAGGTGAACGAGCGTGGTTCACGTTTGTCAGCCGGTGAGAAACAGCTAGTTTCGTTGGCCCGCGCGGCGCTGGTAGACCCGTCGGTGTTGGTGTTAGACGAAGCTACTTCAAGTCTTGATCCAGGTACCGAGGCCTTGGTGGAGTCGGCCCTTGAGGTGCTGATGCAAGGCCGAACGGTGATTGTGATCGCTCACCGCTTGTCGACCTCGGAACGTGCCGATCGAGTCGGCGTGGTTACCGAAGGCACCTTGCGCGAGCTTGGTACCCACGACGAACTGGTGGCACAAGGCGGCCATTACGCGGCGCTCTATGCCCAGTGGGTGGGCGGCTTGGCCACTGCCGGAGCGGCGGTCTAGCTCATTTGCGGTAGCCGGCTAGTCAGATTATTTAGCCGGTTTAGCTCTCGGCTGCTTCAGCTTCTTTCAAGCTGGCAGCCAGAGTGTTCCAGGCCAAAGTGGCACACTTAATTCGAGTGGGGAACTTCACCACACCACGCAGGGCTTCCAGTTCGCCCATGTCAACCTCGAGCGTGTTGATTTCCGGCTCTGGAGCGCCATCTTCGGCGTCCAAGCTCGACTCGTGAATCGACATCATGGCCTTGAAGGCTTTGATTAATTCACGGGCGTGGGCGAAACTTTGGCCCTTTACTGCGGCCGACATCATTGATGCCGAAGACTGGCTGATTGAACAACCTTGGCCTTGAATTCGAATGTCAGTGATGGTGTCGCCATCAGCTTCCACAAAGACGGCAATCTCGTCACCGCATAGCGGATTGTAACCCTCCGAGCGCACCGCCGGTGGAACAGGCAATTCGCCTCGGTTCCTCGGGCTGCGGTAGTGGTCGAGAATGATCTCGCGGTATAGATCTTCTAGTTCATGCATCGGTTCTATCCAGGTTCTTGGCGATACTCGGCGTGAGGGGCATTTGGCGTGGTGGAGGCTTAGCGTAAAAGGAGCTAGACGTGACGGTTGATCGGCTGGGAAGTGGCTCGTATTCTGCTAGGCGGTAGCCGCTTGGGCTAGGCGCTAGCAGCATGGCCTTAGAAGGCAAAAAACTTCTCTGCCGATTCTAGAGCGTTAGCCAGAGCATCAATGTCGGTTTCATCGTTGTAAATGTAGACCGAAGCTCGTGCCGTAGCACCGGCGCCGAGCCTCCGCATTAGCGGTTTGGCGCAGTGGTGACCGGCCCGAACATACACGGCTTCTTGATCGAGAACCTGGGAAATATCGTGGGGGTGCAGATCGCCGAAAGCGAATGACAGCACGCCGCCGCGCCGCTTGGGATCAGCAGGCCCATGAATCGTAATCGTGTCGCCAAAGCGTTCGTCCAAAGTTGCCAGAGCATAACTAGTTAGCTCTATTTCGTGTTGGCGCACGGCTTCCATACCCAGGCCGCTGAGGTAATCCACGGCGGCACCAAACCCAATGATTTCGGCAATTGGAGGGGTGCCCGCTTCAAACTTGTGGGGAACATCGGCAGTTGTGAAACCGTCTAGGCGCACATCGGCAATCATCTCGCCGCCACCTAGAAACGGAGGCATGGCTTCCAAAAGTTCATGACGAGCCCACAAGGCACCCACACCAGTTGGGCCACACATTTTGTGAGCTGAAAACGCGATGAAGTCGGCACCCATTTCCACCACATTGGTAGGCAGATGCGGCACATATTGGCAAGCATCTACTAGCGCCAGTGCACCTATCTGATGGGCGGCGGCTGCAAGCTTTTCAATTGGGTTAAGCGTGCCGAGTACGTTCGACATAGCCGTAAACCCGAAGAGCTTGGCGCCTTCAAGCAGCTGGTCAAGGTTGGTGAGGTCGAGCTCGCCGTCATCGGTAATTGGCACCCAGCGCAGTTCGATGCCTATTTCGGTGGCCAACATATGCCATGGCACGATGTTGGCGTGGTGTTCCATTTCGGTTAACAGCACCACATCACCGCTACGAAGATTGGCCTTACCCCACGAATACGCCACCAAGTTCAGAGCTTCGGTGGCGTTCTTGGTGAACACCACCTCGTCGGCCGAAGGCGCACCAATAAAGGTGGCAATCTTGCGACGAGCCAGCTCCATGGCGTTGGTAGCTTCTTCCGCAATTCGATAGACACCCCGGTGCACATTGGCGTTTATTGTTTGGTAATAGACGTCCATGGCGTCGATAACCGCCTGGGGTTTTTGCGAGGTGGCCGCGGAATCTAAGTACACCATTTGCCGACCGTTGATTTCTCGCTGGAGCAGCGGAAAGTCGGCTTTGATACGGCTGGTGACGAGGGTAGAAGACGTCATCTCAGTTGAGGTTCGTGTGGGGGAGAGCCATGACTACCTAGTTTAAGGCGCAGTGCCCTATTAGCACTACACGCGTAGTGGTAATTGTTTACCAAATCAGTCGGAAATTGTAGCGAGGTGATTGCCAGCGGTTTCTTTTGTGCTAGCACCTCTTGGCCTATTCGTTAAAACCTGGGAATTCCGACCCGGTGCCTACCAGCCTCGTTCAATCCATTCATCGAGATGTGGACGTTCGGCCCCGATGGTGGTGTCATCACCGTGGCCAGGCATAACCACGACATCACCGTCTAGCTTCGCAAAAAGTTCACGTTCCACCGAATTGATGATGGTCGGGAAGTCGCCACCAGGGAATTGGGTGGCACCCACTCCGCCTGGAAAGAGCGTGTCGCCGCTGAACAGTACGGGCGAACCTTCCACCTTGAAGCACATCGAGCCGGGGGTGTGGCCAGGGGTAAAGATGGTATGAAGGCGTAGTCGGCCTACAGCAATTACCGAGTCGGGTTCCAAAATAAAGTCGTAAGCGTCGAGCATTTCGGCATCTTCAGCGGTGACACCCACCTCATAGCCAGCGTCACGAACGGCGGGTACGGCCTGAATGTGGTCCCAATGTCCGTGGGTTTCAAGCACCGTGCGCACACCTAGGCGTTGGCACAGCTCTAGCAGCCGCTCGTGTTCATTGGCAGCATCGAGCAATACCGACTCGCCGGTGGCTTTGCAACGCAGTACAAAGACGTTGTTGTCCATCGGGCCAACCACAATCTTGTGAATTTCGGCTTGTTCGTCTGACCAGTGCAGGGTGTTGGGCGCGCTGTTACTCATGGCCCTATTGTGCCCGATTCCACAGTCAATGTGGCCAGGCTTCCCGGATCTTGTAGTGAGTTTTGTGCGGTATGCGAAGAAAACTCACTACAAGATCAGCTCGTACCGGTCCCGCCGGCATATTTCACGGTTCAAGCGGTGAGATCACTTCGAAGCCAAGGGCAGCGGCGGCTGGAATTTGGCTCCGGTCGAAGGTCAGGTAGCTAAGTGGTTTGGGTAGGCGATCAGCTGCCGCTAGGTGAATAGCGTCCACGGTTCGTACCGCGAAGGCAGCGCCAATTTCGGCGGCACGTGCCAGGCAACGCTCGTCCACCGGCACTACCACAAACGAGTCCCAGTCGTCGCGCAACGCCGCCCAAAGCTGTTGTTGCTGCACCCGGCTGTTGGCAACTTGATGTAGCGCCACTAGTACTTCGGTGCGAGCTAAGGCTGAGGCACACCACGTGTCATCGTCGGCCATGGCCTGTAACACCAGGTCGCGCCCCTCTTCGGCAATGTAGCGTTTTACCAAGGCCGAAGTGTCAATGGCGATGGTCATGTGCTGCCTCGCATGGCATCTATACTGCTGCGAAAGCCGGTATCGACGGGCGCTTCGATGGGTTCGGGTGCCGCTGGGTGATCACCACGTCGAGGGGCACGTGCCAAGCCCGAGGCGAAAAGGTCGTCAAGGGTGGCACCGCCAACAGGGGTGAGGGGCCCTAGCTGCGCCATGGGCTGGCCATCCACAGTTACGATTATGCGCTCTCCGTCGGCGGCACGGCGTACGAGTGCGGCTACTTGGTTGCGTAGCTCGCGGATGCCAATGCGCTCTAATGCGCCAGACGATGGATCAGGTTTCGAACTCTGCGCTGACGAATCGGCGGAAGCTTCGTTTTGATGCTGGCCGCCTACGTTTCTATTTGCCATGAGAACAACTTCTTGCCATCACGACAACTTAGCTCAGCCCCGCATGCATAGCGGGCGACCATAAGACCGCCAATACCAAAGGTGTGTAGCTCATGTGTACACATTGCGGTTGGCGCGCCGCTGCCAGCTTGGTTAAGGTATCTGCAGTCCGGTTAGGCAGTAAGCGCCAGCCAAGTTTATCCCGAGGGGGAAACACGTGAACTTCGCATTCAGCGAGGAGCAAGAAGAGCTCCGCCGTATCGTCCGCCAGTTCCTCGACACCAAGTCGTCGGAAGAAGCCGTACGTGAGCAGATGGAAACTGAAAACGGTTTCGACGCTGCCGTTTGGAACCAGATGGGCTCCGAGATGGGCCTGCAAGGTCTAATCGTGCCCGAAGAGTTCGGTGGCCAGGGCTATGGCTACGTGGAGCTGATTGTGGTGCTGGAAGAAATGGGCCGTCGTCTCCTTTGCGCCCCATACTTCTCAACCGTGGTATTGGCTGCTAACACCTTGTTGCAGTCAGGTGACGAAGCTGCCAAGTCGGCTCACCTGCCTGGTATCGCGTCGGGTGAAACCATTGCTACTTTGGCCCTCACCGAGGCCAATGGTCGTTGGGATGCCGAAGGCGTAACCCTGCCCGCCACCAAGTCGGGCGACGCCTGGACGCTCAGCGGCGAGAAGATGTTCGTGCTCGATGGCCACACCGCCAATCTCATTATTGTGGCGGCTCGCACCGACAACGGCGTGTCACTCTTCGCTGTCGATGGCGACGCTTCCGGCCTTACTCGTACGCCTTTGGCCACCATGGACCAAACCCGCAAGCAGGCCAAGCTTGAGTTCTCGAATACCCCCGCCACTCTCATTGGTGAAGAAGGCAAGGGCTGGGACACTCTCTCAACCGTTCTCGACCTAGCTGCGGTTGCCCTTGCGGCCGAGCAGGTAGGTGGCGCTCAAGAGTGCCTCGACACCTCAGTTCAATACGCCAAGGACCGTGTACAGTTCGGTCGTCCCATCGGTTCTTTCCAGGCCATCAAGCACAAGTGTGCCGACATGTTGCTGGAAGTTGAGTCGGCTAAGTCGGCTGCTTACTACGCCGGCTGGTGCGCCGCCGAGATGAACGACGAGCTGCCTGCTGTGGCCAGCCTGGCCAAGGCCTACTGCTCGGAAGCCTATTTCCATACCGCTGCCGAGAACATCCAAATTCACGGTGGTATCGGCTTCACCTGGGAGCACCCAGCACACCTGTACTTCAAGCGCGCCAAGTCTTCCGAACTGCTCTTGGGCGACCCAACCTACCATCGCGAGCTTCTTGCCCAGCGCATTGGAATCTAGCTTGTAGCGCTTTATTTACTATCAGTAGTTAAAGGTGGTGGCATCGCAACAGCGGTGCCACCATTTGGTTTTTCGGTCCATCTCCGTGCGGTGGCGTACGCTTAGGGACTAGTGGAACTTCTTGTCATTGCTTTGGGTGTTGTTGCGGTTTTCGTGTTGGCCTTGGTGGCGGTCGGACGGGTGAGTGCCAGTTTGGCCCGCGACCCGCACCGGATGATTTACGATGTGGAGCAGTCGCTTGAGTTTGTGGCGGAGGCCTTACCAAGCGAGGTGACCGCCGAGCTTTCTTACGATGATGTATCGGTAATCTTGCGGTTCTTTCACGACTACATGCACGAAATGGGTGTTTCTACTACCGCCGGGGAAGACGAGGCCCGCCCTGGGCCTGCGGTGGTTGATCTGGACACGGGTGTGCACCAAGTAATCGCTCGTGCTGCGCTGGCAGATGTCCATTATCGCCAAAGTGATGTGGAGGCTGTGGTGTCGGCACAAATGGAATATTTCGCCGCTATTGGCGTGTTGGGTACCCCTGTTGAAGGCCCTGATTTAGACGATTTATAGACTCTTGTCACACAATGATCACACTCGAGCCTTTCTATCCGATAACATTGGCGTACCGAAGAAAGGAGGTGGTCCAACTGAGCAGTAAACTCTTTGGGATCTCGGAGGTGGCTGGCCACTAAAGGCCTGCTGGACCTTTTGGTGAATACCACCATCCACCGTCAAGGCGTACGGCTAGGAATTGGTCCCGCCTAGTATCAACGTACCTTTGAGATATCCAGTACTCAGAGGAAGGGAAGGCCCACCAGGCTTTCCCTTCTTCGCGTTTTGCGAGCGATCGGTAGCGCCACCGCCTGGCTGCTAACTCAGCCACGCTTCTGTATCAGTGGGGTTCGTGGGTCGTGGTTGTGTCCGCAGTGTTACGGTGCGAGCTGGCTTCGAACTTCTGTGAGGTTGCGTTCTATGCTGGTGCCATGAAACGACCATTACGCTTCGAACATCATCGTTATGTGGGTGACAAGCGCACACAAGTTGTTTATGACATGGATGCCGACGATGTTGACGAAGACATCATCAACGAGCTGATGGAATCGGAAAAGTATCTGTGTTTCGGTCCTGACACCTTGGTGGAAGCGCGCAACCGCAACTACCGGCTCTGGAAGGGCCATAGCGTCGCCAGTTGAGCGAATATCGCTTTAACGTTGACGGCAACGAACTGGTGGGGCATTTGGCTGTCCCCGAGGATGCCACTGGCTCCAACTTGCCAGGCGTTGTAATTTGTCATGGGTTTCCCGCCGGGATCGGTGGTGGTGCTAACGCGGCGCGAACATTTCCAGAGTTGGCTGATCGCCTGGCCAACGAAATGGGCTGGGTGGCGCTGTGTTTCACCTACCGGGGTTGCGGCGCTTCGGAAGGGAACTTTTCTCTAGCGGGATGGCTGCGAGACACCCGTGGGGCCATTGCCGAGGTGAGGAACCATCCGCTGGTCGATCGGGTTTGGGCGGTTGGCTTTGGCACTGGCGGGGCATTGTCTATTTGTGCGGCCGCATCCGATTCCGGGGTGTTGGGCGTAGCAGCTCTCGGAGCACCGGCCGACTTCGACGACTGGGCGGGCCATCCTCGCCGGTTGTTCGATCACGCACGTGCCCAAAAGGCCATATCTGATCCAAAGTTCCCCGAATCTTTCGAGCAGTGGTCTCGCGAGCTGCGGGAGATCCGGGCGGTGGCGTGTGCTTCCGAGATGGCACCACGACCGCTGCTTATCTTGCACGGCGCCGATGACGATTCGGTGCCTGTGTTCGATGCCCGGGTGATGGACGACGCCCACGGTCATGCCGATCTTCGCATTATTACCGGGGCGGGGCACCAGTTGCGCCACGACCCACGTGCCATCGCGGTGTTGCTTGGTTGGCTCGATCGCCAACGCCATCGTTATCGTCCGCCCACCAACAATCAGACTGGCTAACTTGCCGACCAGCTAATCTAACATCTCAAGCTAATCTTGCTTGGTTTTGCCAGCTGCCTTTTGTGCTTTCTTCCAGGCCCGCACCGCTTCTAGCGTTTCGGGGGAAGCCACATCAGCGATCGAACGTGGTTCGTTGTCGGAAAATGGTGCCGAAGCTTTTTCCCAGCCGGGCAAGGTGTGTCCGAATCGTTTGGCCAACAGGGCAATGAAGATCTTGGTCTTTTCTTTCCCGAATCCGGGTAACACCTCAAGGCGTTTGCGAAGATCTTCCCCGTCAGTGGCGTCTTGCCAGATGCGCGCCGCGTCGCCGCCGTATTGATCGCTCACGATTTGGCAGACCGATTGAATTCGTTTGGCCATGGAAGATGGAAAGCGGTGGATGGCCGGTTTCTCAGCCGCTATGGCTTCGAATCGGTCGGGATCCATATGGCTGATGGCTTCAGCGTTGAAATCGTCACCTAAGCGATCTTTTAGTTTGGTCGGCCCATAAAAGGCCATTTCCATGGTGATTTGTTGGTCAAGGATCATTCCGATTAGCAGCGCTAAGGGGTCATCGGCCAACAGGGCATCAGCTTCGGGTTTCCCGGTAATTGGCAACACGGAACTAGAGGTCATGGGGTTCTTTCAGATAGTTAGCTTGGTTGCAAAATACGACAATTCAGTGTGGTGCCACCTGGTTGTGCTACCACTTGGTTGTGGTGCCACCTGGCTGCGTGGCAAGCATGACCAGGGCGGCACCAAAGTACGGCGGTGTTAACCTTCGGGCCAAAGCTGGGCTGGGTTAGCGGCCTCAGGGTCGATTCCGTAACGACGAATGGCGTCTTCCACGACCGTTGCTTCAATGGTGCCTTCTCGTAGCAGGCCAGTCAGCACGCCTAAGACCACATGTGCAGTGTCGACTTCAAAGAAGCGACGTAGCGAAGCTCGGTTGTCGCTGCGGCCGAAGCCGTCGGTGCCAAGTGACAAGAACGTGCGTGGCACCCAGCGGGCAATCTGGTCGGGCACCATTTTCATGTAGTCGGTAACGGCCACCACCGGGCCACCCCGGCCAGAAAGCAGTTGCGTAACTCGGGGCTGGCGAGGTGCAGCGGCGGGGTGCAGCCGGTTCCACCGGTCAGCGTCGAGCGCTTCCTCGCGCATTTGTTTGTACGAAGTGGCGCTCCAAAGCTCGGCCGAAACGTCGTAGTGTTCGGCCAGCTCATCAACTGCTTCTCGGGCTGCGGTGTGGGCTGTGCCCGAGAACAAAATTGTAGCGTTATGGCTTTTGCCTTCTGGACCGGGGGCGAACCGGTATAGCCCTTCAATAATCCCAGCCACAATGTCGTCGCCTTCGGGCATGGCGGGCATTTCGTAGTTCTCGTTGTATAGCGTGAGGTAGTACATCACCGAGTTGCCAGTGCTGGCTTCGGTGGCAGGTTCACCCTTTGAATCGCCGTACATGTCGTGAATGCCGTGGCGAATAATGGCTGCGGTTTCATAGGCGAAAGCCGGGTCGTAAGCGCGCATGCTGGGCACGGTGGAAGCCAACACGTGTGAATGCCCATCGAGGTGTTGCAAACCTTCGCCTTCTAAGGTGGTGCGTCCGGCAGTGGCACCCAAGAGGAACCCTCGGGCGTGGGCATCAGCAGCCGCCCAAATAAGGTCGCCCACTCGTTGGAAGCCGAACATGGAATAGAAGGTGAAGAAGGGCACCATGGGTACGCCGTGGTTCGAATACGAGGTAGCAGCGGCAATAAAGCTGGCCATCGAACCGGCTTCGGTGATGCCTTCTTCAATTATTTGGCCGTCCTGGGCTTCCATGTAGGCCAAGAGCATGTCAGCGTCGACCGGTTCGTAATGCTGTCCGGTCGCGGCATAAATTTTGAACTCTCGGAACAGGGCATCCATTCCGAAGGTGCGGCCTTCATCGGGGATGATTGGCACTACTCGTCGTCCAAATTCACCGTCTCGCATCATGTTGCGCAGCAGTCGGGTGAAAGCCACGGTGGTAGACACGGCCTGGCTGCCCGAACCGCTATAGAACTCATCGAATGGGCCATCAGAAGGCATAGCCAGCGGACGTCGTATGGCTACCGAACGTTTGGGAAGCGAACCGCCAAGGGCCCGGCGACGGTCCATCAAATACTTGTATTCCACCGAATCAGGGTCGAGCACAATGTAGGGCGGCTCGGCATCTTCAGCTAAAGCTTCTTCGGGCACATAATCTTGCAGGTAGAGGCGTTCTCGCAGGTCACGCAGCTGAGCCTGGGTCATCTTCTTAATCTGGTGGGTGGCGTTACGGCCTTCAACGTCGGGGCCGAGCGTCCAGCCTTTAATGGTCTTGGCCAGAATTACCGTCGGCGCGCCTTTTTGTTCAACCGCCGTCTTGTAGGCCGCATAAAGCTTGCGATAATCGTGGCCACCGCGCGGCAGACTTTGAATCTCGTCGTCGGTCAGGTTTTCTACCAAGGCCCGCAAACGAGGGTCAGGCCCAAAGAACTGTTCGCGGGTGAGGTTGCCTGGCTGTACGGCGTAACGTTGGAAATCACCATCGACGGTGGTGTTCATCTTGTTGACCAACACGCCGTCGGTATCTTTAGCCAGCAGCTCATCCCATTTCGAGCCCCATACGACCTTGATCACGTTCCAACCAGCACCTCGAAACAGCGCTTCGAGTTCTTGAATAATTTTGCCGTTGCCGCGTACCGGGCCATCAAGGCGTTGCAGGTTGCAGTTAACAACCCAGGTCAGGTTGTCTAAGTGTTCGCGAGCGGCCAGCGAAATTCCGCTTAGAGTTTCGGGTTCGTCCATTTCCCCGTCACCTAAAAAGGCCCAGATACGGCTTTGAGAGGTGTCGTGAATCTCACGGTTCTCTAGGTAACGGTTGAACCGTGCGGCGTACACCGAAGTGATCGGTCCCAGACCCATCGAAACTGTGGGGAATTCCCAAAAATCGGGCATTAAACGGGGATGTGGATAGCTGGAGAGGCCATCGCGGCCGATTTCTCGGCGGAAATTGTCGAGTTGTTCTTCGCTGAAGCGACCTTCTAGAAAAGCACGGGCATAAATTCCGGGCGAACCGTGGCCTTGGAAGTAAACCTGGTCGCCACTAGTTCCGGTGTCGCGACCGTGGAAGAAATGGTTAAACCCAACTTCGGTCAGGGCCGCTGAAGACGCAAAAGTGGAAAGGTGGCCGCCAATGCCATGGGAAAGGTCGTTGGCTTTAACCACCATCACGGCTGCGTTCCAGCGAATGAACGACCGAATTCGACGTTCAATGTATTCGTCGCCGGGGAACCAGGGTTCGTTTTCGGGTGGAATGGTGTTGATGTAGGGGGTGGAAATCGAAGCTGGTATGCCAACACGAAGTTCGCGGGCGCGAATCATCAGCTTCGACAGTAAGAATCGGGCCCGGTCGGGGCCGAGGCTTGAAACGACCGATTCCAGCGACGTCAACCACTCTTGGGTTTCTTCAGGGTCGATGTCGGGGAGCTGTCGGATAAAACCGTCGATCATCATGTTTTTGTGTGCTCTCTAACGGCTTATGTGAATGAAACTTCTAATTCTTGTATAGGCGAGCTTTCGCACTGTTGCTACACGAATGTGTAAAGCTCACGAGGTGGTACTTGTTGTTTATACCGATGGTGCATGTTCTGGAAACCCTGGTCCGGGCGGTTGGGCCTGGGCCAGAGAAGATGGCGCTTGGGCCAGTGGTGCTGAACCACATACTACTAACCAGCGCATGGAGATAATGGCCGCTTTCGATGCGGTACGTTCGGCAGACGGTCCGCTGGAGATAGTTTCTGATTCCACCTACGTGGTTAATTGCTTTCGAGATCGTTGGTGGGAGGGTTGGATTAAGCGAAACTGGCTCAACTCAAAACGCGAGCCGGTAGCTAACCGCGACTTGTGGGAACCTTTCGTTGAATTGGTTCGTCAGCGCGACAACGTGACGTTTCGTTGGGTGAAAGGTCACAGTGGCGACCCGATGAACGATTTGGTCGATGCCTTGGCGGTGGCGGCGGCCCAGAGCCAAAAAGGTGGGGAAGGCACCACGCTGCCCGACGTTTCTCGCTTGCCCGCCGATACCCCGAATCCGGTTGGCGCGGCTATGGCTGGCGTGCGTAAAGACCGTCGGTTACCAAAGCTCGATATTGCGACCCATGGGGTGGTGGTGTTGGGCCACCGTCCGCCAGAGCTGGGCGGATACGAGCAGAACCCGACCAGTGACTATGTGGCTCGCCAGCTTCGTTCGGTGTTAGCGGCTAAAGCCGAGATGGATTCGTCGCTGGTGGTTGTTTCTGGTTTGCGCCTAGGTGCAGAGATGCTGGCGGCGGAAGCGGCGGTGGCTTTGGGGTTGGCGTTGGTGGTGGTCTTGCCTTTCCCGAATCCCGACCGTCATTGGCCCGCACCACAACGAAACCGTTTCGAATCACTGTGCGCGGCAGCTGATGAGGTAGTCACTTTGGAGCGTAAAGTGCCAGGCGATAATGCCGCCGTTAGTGCTTCCTTGGCGCGGCGTGATGGCTGGCTGGTGCGCAATGTGGCCTCGGCCATTTTGGTGTGGCGACAGGAACTGCCAGTCTTTCGGCGTTTAGCAGTCTCGCTAGAAGACCATTTGGGCGATGAGGTTTGGATTATCGACCCTGACCTGATGCAACCCTAACCAGGCCACAACCCTAATCAGAACGCAACCCTAACCAGGCCTAGGTGTCGTCGGTCAGGCGATAGATTTCGTTTAGATCATCGAAAGCAGCGTTTATAGACGCCATTTTTTCTTCGGCGGCTTTGCGGGCTTCAGGGTCGTTCGAGCCATGCCGGTCGGGATGATGGGTCTTCACCAGCTCCCGGTAACGTTCCACGACTTGGGGCCAAGTGGCGTTGGAGTTAAGCCCTAACTCTCGCCAGGGCATACCTTCGCTAACCGTGTCGAGATCAGCAGAAAAGCTAAAACCCTCGGCATTGCCGTTTGAATTATGCGTGCCATGGTCATAGGTCGTGCTCCAACCATCGTCGAGGTGGGTTGCATCGGTAGATGGCGCTCCGAATAGCCCGTCGAAGTTGGTGTTTTGCCATTGGGCGCTGCTGGCGGTGGGGCCAAGGTTGTCAGTACCGATTTGGGTGGCCCAGCTCATATCTTTGGGGTCGAATCGCTCGCCACCTGACTGGTCGTGTTGGGTGCCAGTTATGTGTTGTGCGCCAGCTATGTTGTCGGGCCCGTTGTTGGTAACGTCGCCGTGAATATCGTCATAGGAAGCTTCGCCCTTAGCCGGACTGCCATTACCTGGCTCTTGGCTAAACAGCTGCCACGGTTCAAGCGGTTCAGGCTCGGCCTCGGTGTGGGCCTTCTTGCCCATAGCCGCCAAACCTTCGCGGTCGGTTTTGCGTCGGTACGGGTAGCGGGGTTCGTTGGCGCGCCAGCGGCGTTCAACCGGGACGTTTAGAGGTTCGATCTGGTCCCACCACAACTGTTTTTCTTCATCGGTCATCGGTGGTGAATCGTGGGCGTCGCTACTTGGTTCATTCTTCTTTTTGAAAAAGTCTCTAAGACCCATTGCGTGTTGTCACCGATCGTTTCATGAACCCATAGCTACAGCTGACGTTCCTAGCCATGTGGTCGCCGTAAATAGTTATATCGGCTTGTAGAGGCGCTTTGGTTAGAAATCCCGTTAAATCCGATTAATTGCCTCTACGGCGTACAGGTTTTTGGCCTGGCCGACTAGTCTCGCGGCCATGGATCTTAAAGGAACTTCCGCAATTGTCACCGGTGGCGCTTCGGGCCTTGGTGAAGCTACTGCCCGTTTATTAAGCGAACGTGGCGCCCATGTCGTGATCGTCGACATGAACCCCGAAAAAGGCGAAGCCGTTGCCAAAGAATTGAACGGTGTTTTTGTGCAGGCCGACGTTACCAACACCGACGAAATCATCGCCGCTGTTGAAGCCGCCAAGGAACTCGGCCCACTGCGTTCACTGGTTACCGCTGCTGGTATCGGTGGCGGCAGTCGCACTATTGGTCGCGACGGCAGCTACGAATCAGCTCACAATCTCGAGTATTTCGCCAAGGTTGTGAATGTGAACCTGATCGGTACTTTCAACTGTGTTCGTTTGGCGGCCACCGCAATGAGCCAGACCGAACCGGTTGATGCCTCTGGTTCGCGAGGCGCGATTGTAACGGTGGCTTCGGTTGCGGCGTTTGATGGCCAAATTGGTCAGGCCTCGTATTCTGCTTCCAAGGGCGGCGTGGTCGGCATGACTTTGCCGGTTGCTCGTGACCTCGCCGTGGTAGGCGTGCGGGTGAACTGCATTGCTCCTGGTCTTATCGACACCCCAATTTACGGTTCTGGCCCGCAGTCCGACGCTTTCAAAGAAAAGCTAAAGCGCGACGTGCTGTTCCCAGACCGCTTGGGCACCGCCGACGAGTTCGCCACCATGGCCGTCGAGCTTATCACCAACGATTACATGAACGCCGAGGTCATCCGGGTGGATGGCGGCGTGCGTATGCAACCCAAATAGCACAAATAAACTTACGTTTACGGTGGCGCCGCTCAAGCCGTTGATGCCTCTGGCTCACGGCTTCGGGTGGGGTCACCGTGGCATTTTTGGCCTAGCCTTAATGGTCGTGAGCACCCGACGACTAATCATTGCGGCCTTGCTATGTGGCGTGGCTATTTTGGTGGCCTTCACCGTGCAACTCATGCTCGTTCGGTGAGTTCCACAACGGCCCCAATGCATTTGGGCCGATCACCAGCGCTAATAGGGTGACACCGTTACCGGCGGGGTAGAGTCGTAGGGATATACGACTCTGGAGGTGGTCCCGACGGCCGAGAACACGGATTCGACAAACCAAAACGACACTCATTTTGATGTGGTCGTAGTTGGTGGTGGACCCGGAGGTTACGCTTCAGCGCTGTATGGGGCTTCTGCGGGTCTGCGTATCGCTCTTATCGAAAAGAGCAAAATTGGCGGCACTTGCCTGCACGTAGGCTGTATCCCGGCCAAAGCCTTGTTAGAAACGGCGGCCGTACATCGGGCCGTGGCCAGCGCCGCTGATTTTGGGGTGAACGTTAACGAACCAAGCCTTGATTTCGGGGTGACCCAAGACCGCAAACAAGGCGTGGTGAACAATCTCACTTCGGGCTTAAGCAGCTTGTTGAAGGGTCGCAAAGTCACGGTCTTCGACGGCTTGGGGCGACTTGGCGCCGATCACCAAAGCGTGCAAGTGTCCGGCGGTAGCTCGGGTGAAGTCACCTTGTCGGCCGACGCCATTATTTTGGCTACCGGATCGATTCCTCGCACCATCCCCGGTTTCGATGTTGACGGCGAAATTGTGCTCACCTCCGATGAAATTTTGTCGCTGCGGGAGCTGCCCGAAACGGCGGTCGTTATCGGTGGTGGCGCTATTGGGTGCGAGTTCGCCTCGATGATGAGTGATCTGGGCACCAAGGTCACCATTTTGGAAGCTGCGCCGAAAATTCTGCCCGGGGTCGACCGCGACGCCGCCCAGGTTGTCGAGCGTTCTTTCAAACGCCGTGGTATTGAAGTGAAAACCGGCGTGCCGGTACATGGTCATTACCCGCACGAAAATGGCACCCTGGTTAACTTTGGTGAGGGTGAAAGCATCGACGTTTCGATGGTGGTGGTGTCGGTTGGGCGTCAACCGCTAACTGAAGGTTTGGGTTTGGACGCCACCGGGGTGGGCGTTTCCGAGCGTGGCTTTATCGAGGTTGATGAAAACTGCCGCACCGCGGTGCCGGGCGTGTGGGCGGTAGGTGATGTTATTGCCACCCCGCAGTTGGCTCACGTGGCATTTGCCGAAGGCATGGTGGCAATTCGAGATATTTTGGGCGAAGACCCTCAACCAATCGATTACGGCCGTATTCCACTGGGCATTTATTGCCATCCCGAGGTCGCTTCAGCGGGCCACAGCGAAGAGTCGGCCAAAGAAGCTGGTTTTGAAGTGAAGGTCTCGAAGCAGCGTTTCGCGGGTAACGGACGAGCGATGATCATTGGTGACACTGAAGGCTTGGTGAAGATCATCGCTGAACGCCTACCCGATGGCAGCGCCGGGCAGATTTTGGGGGTTCATATTGCGGGCCCATGGGCAACCGAACAGTTGGGTCAGGCCTATCTGTCGGTTAACTGGGAAGCAACAGCCGATGAAGCGGCGGCCTTCATCCAACCCCACCCCACGCTTAGTGAGGCGTTCGGCGAAACGTTGCACACCCTAACTGGTCGGGCGTTGCACTAATTATGTTGCTGGTAAGTTCTTGGAGGGTTTTATTTAATGGCTGAAATAACCATGCCCCAATTGGGCGAAACGGTGACTGAAGGCACCATCACTAAGTGGTTCAAACAAGTTGGCGACACCGTCGCCGAAGACGAAATCTTGTACGAGGTTTCCACCGATAAGGTCGACTCGGAAGTGCCTTCACCAACTTCTGGTGTGTTAACCGAAATTCGAGTGCCAGAAGGCGAAACCGTTGATGTGGGCACGGTGTTGGCCATTGTGGGCGATGCTGCCGATGCTCCGGCCGAAGCGGAATCTTCCGGTGAAGCACCTGCTGAAGCCACTAGCGAGGCACCGGCTGCCGAGACACCCCAGCCTGGCGCGCCTGCCGAGCCCGCTGCTGCGCCGACACCGGCAGTACAACCAGCACAACCGGCAGAACCGGCAGCTCCCGCGGCTGCCGCAGCGCCTACCGCTGCCAACGGTGTGGGTGCCAACGTGCTCCTTTCCCCGGTGGTACGTCGCCTAATCAACGAACACGGCATCGACCCAGCAACTATTTCTGGCACGGGCCCCGGTGGGCGTATAACCCGCTCCGATGTCCAACAAGTGATCGAAAGCCGAGCCCAAGGCGCCGCGGCCCCAGCCGCACCGGCCGCCACGCCAGCAGCTCCGCAACAGGCGGCCGCCCCCGCACAACCAGCACCACCGGCGCAACCAGCGCCCGCAGCCGGGCAAGCCGCGCCACCCTCAGCAACACCTGCCGCGGCGTCGGCTTCAACCGGTGGACATTTGGGCACGCCAGCGCCGTTAGCTCGTGCTGCTGATGGCGATACGGCGGTGCCCCTCAACAACATTCGCCTTCGTACCGGCGAGCATATGGTGATGTCGAAGCAGGTTTCGCCCCACGTGCTCACCGCCGTTGAGGTTGATTTCGAAGCGGTGGAACAGGTTCGTCGCAAGTTTGGCCCTGCATTTCGAGATGAGGAAGGCTTCTCACTTTCCTACCTGCCCTTTATCGCTCGGGCCTTGGTCGACGCCATCCACGATTTCCCATTGCTTAACTCGTCGTTGGGTGAAGGTGAAATTGTGGTGCACCGCAACGTGAACTTGGCGATTGCGGTTGATCTCAATTTCGAAGGTCTAATCGCTCCGGTGGTGGCTGAAGCCGACGGCAAGCGTATGCGTGCCATTGCTCGTGAAATCGTTGATCTAGCGGCTCGGGCTCGTTCCAAGTCGTTGGCACCCGATGAAGTTTCTGGCGGCACTTTCACCATCACCAACCCGGGCCAATGGGGCACCATGATGCAGTTCCCCATCATCAACCAGCCCCAGGTCGCAATTCTGTCCACCGATGGAATTCGCCGTAAACCGGTGGTGGTCACCGATGCTAACGGTGGCGAATCGATCGCTATTCATTCCGTTGGGGTGCTGGCACTGGCTTGGGACCACCGGGCTTTCGACGGAGCTTATGTGGCGGCTTTCCTTGACAGGCTGCGTAATAACATCGAAACCCGACCTTGGGAGGCTGAGCTGTAAATGTTTCACGTTCGTTGGCTAGGGCGGGTGGCTTATCAAGATGCGCACGCCCTCCAACGGGCGTTGTTCCACTCGGTCGACCAGAACTATTTACTGCTGCTCGAACATCCTCATGTTTACACCTTGGGGGTGCGGGCCGACCGCAGCAATTTGTTGGTTGACCCGGCCACGGTTGGTGCCACGGCACTAGAAGTTGACCGTGGTGGCGATGTTACTTATCACGGCCCTGGGCAACTGGTGGGTTACCCTATTTTGACGGTACCTGGTCGTCGTGGCGGTGGTATGGCCGACACCGTGGCCTATGTGCATTCGGTCGAACAGCTGGTTATCGACACCCTGGTCGAACTCGGGCTTGGCGATGTTGGTCGCCTTGATGGCTATCCCGGAGTTTGGGTCGAACCAAACTCGGCTAATCCACGAAAAATTGCGGCTATAGGGGTGAAGCTCAGCCGAGGTCGTTCCATGCATGGGTTCGCGTTGAACATCGACCCTGAGATGGAAATGTTCAACCACATTGTGCCTTGTGGCTTAGCAGGCATGGCGGTTACTTCACTGCGGGAAGAAGGCATTAACGCTTCCATGCAAGAGGTGGCCAAAGTGCTAATCCCGCTGGCTACCAAGCGCTGGGCGCAGCCCAAAGAAGAGGTGGTTGAGGCGGAGGTGGTGTGGCGGGAACGCCCCGAAGATCTTTCCGCGTTTAGCCGTGGTGAAACTGGTGTGTTGATTAACGGTGGTGATCCAACCCCCACCCGGGGCCTGGCAGCCGGATCGGCCCAAAGTGAAACTTCGGTGCAGTTGGGTCACCGTTTAGGAAATCGTTTGGCTGAAGCTGGGGTGAGTGAAACCTTAGAGCTTCGAGAACGTAAACCTTCGTGGATGCGGGTAAAGGTGCAGGCCAGCCCAGGTATGAGCGCCATGAAGCACACCGTGCGCGACCTTGGTTTAGTAACGGTCTGTGAAGAAGCCGGCTGCCCCAACATTTATGAATGCTGGTCGGAAGGCACCGCCACGTTCATGATCAACGGCGAGCGCTGCACCCGTGCTTGTGGTTTCTGCTTGGTCGATACCCGTAAACCTGGCCCGCCCGATCCGGCTGAACCGGCCAAAGTTGCCGACGCGGTGGAGGCCATGGGCCTTGACTATGTGGTGGTGACCACGGTCGCACGTGACGATCTACCCGATGGTGGAGCGAGCCAGTTTGTGGCCACTATTGAGGCCATAAGAGCCCGGCGTCCCCAGGCCATGATCGAGGTGCTGATCTCCGATTGCAAGGGCGATCCGGCTTCGCTTGAGGCCATATTTAACGCTCGGCCTGACGTGTTGAACCACAACTTAGAAACGGTGGCTCGTCTACAGCGTGCGGCACGGCCACAAGCCTCATACGCCCGGTCTTTGGCGGTGTTGGCTCGTGCTAAAGAAGCAGGTCTGGTGACCAAATCGGGTTTGGTTCTAGGTATGGGTGAAACCTTCGAAGAAGTAGTGGTCGCCATGCGTGATTTGGCTGCGGTGGGGGTTGATATTGTGACCGCTGGGCAGTATCTACGACCAACTGCCCATCATCTGCCGATTGCTCGCTGGTGGACACCTGAAGAGTTCGACCAACTAAGCGAGGTTGGGCGGAAGCTGGGCATTGCCCACACCGAGGCCAGCCCGCTTACCCGTTCCAGCCACCATGCTAAAGCCGCTGCGGCGGCTGCTGGTTTAACGGCACCAGCCTTGGCCGGTAGCTAAGTGGCATTTTGCGCCGCTTAGCTCGCGCTTCACTAGCCTTAGGCCCATGACCACTTCTATCGACGCAATGTTTGCGGAACGCTTTCGGCGGGTGCGATCCGCGATGGCGGAAACGCAAACCGAAGTGTTGTTACTTTCAGTGGGGGCCGATTTGCCCTGGTTGAGCGGCTATTACGCCATGCCCCTTGAGCGTTTAACCATGTTGGCGGTGCCGGTAGATGGCACGCCCACCATGTTTGTGCCTCGCTTAGAAGTGCCACGGGTGGTGGAACGCCCCGACCTGTTTCGAATCGTGGGTTGGGACGAATCCGACGACCCGGTTCGCTTGGTGGCCGAGGCGGTTGGTGGGGCCAAAAAGGTGGCCATTGGCGATCAAACCTGGTCGCGTTTTTTGGTTGACTTAATGGCCGAGTTACCCCAAGCCAGCTGGAGTCGGGCGTCGTCGGTGATGAGCCCGCTGCGTGCCGTGAAAGACGAGGCTGAAATTGCCGGGTTACGTTTGGCAGCCGAAGCGGTTGATCGCATCGCGGCCGAGCTTCAAAGCGGTGATATTCCACTTATTGGCCGCACCGAAGCCGACGTTTCGGCCGAGCTGGTGCGTCGCATCGTGGCAGAAGGTCACAGCCAAGCCAACTTCGCTATTGTGGCGGCCGGTGAAAACGCCGCTAGCCCCCATCACACGCCAGGCAACCGTGTAATCGGCCCTGATGAGGTGGTGCTCTGCGATTTTGGTGGCACGTTCCCCACCGATTCGGGCCTTGGCTACTGTTCCGACATCACTCGTTGTGTTTACACCGGCGAAGTCGACCCTAATTTTGCCCAAATGTACGAGGTCTTGCAGCACGCTCAGGCTGAAGCGGTAGTGGCTGCCACGGTTGGCACCCCGGCCGAAAACGTCGACGGGGTAGCCCGAGACCTAATCGACCAAGGTGGTTACGAGGGCTTGTTTATTCACCGTATTGGTCACGGTATTGGGGTAGAAGCCCACGAAGATCCGTATTTGGTGGCTGGCAATGCCACGCCGTTAGTGGCGGGCAACGCATTTTCTATCGAACCGGGTATTTATGTTCCGAACGAGTTTGGGGCTCGTATTGAAGACATTGTGGTTGCTACTAGTAGCGGCCCCATGGCGTTGAATGTCGCCAACCACGATTTGGTTGTTGTAGAGGCTTAAGGGCAAACATCACATGATTCTTGACGGCGCAACCGTAGCGTTGCAGTGGGCCACTGGTGGCCTGGCGTTCTTGTGGCTTACCACCCGACGACGTGAAGTTAGTTTGGGTTACGGCTGGTCGAGCCGGGTGGTTTTCGGCCTTATCGCCCTGATTGGGTTGGGTTTGGGTCTGCGTTTTGGCGAAGGGGTGTTAGTACGTGAACTCGCCTCAGCCGGTGTCGTAATTGCGACCGGGGTGGCCTTGGTGGTTTCGGTGCAACGTCGCAAAGCCGGGGTGGCGGGGCAGCGTGCCTTGGCCGAGAAACGCTCGGCGCGGGTAGCAGCCATGACAGGCATTGAGCGTGAAGAATCCGCCAAAGATGATTCGGTGGCGGAATTTCCACCGGTGCTTGACGCCATTGCGCCGATTATTGGCTTGGTTGGTATTGTGGCCGCCGGGCTCAGCGGCAACGAAGCTGGGGGCCTGTTAGTGCTGCGTTTGGTAGTGGGGGCCGCCTTCTTGGGTGTGATTACCGACGCCATGTTGTTAGGGCACTGGTATTTGGTTCAGCCCGGGTTGTCGCGAGCACCGTTGTTGGAATTGGTGCGTTGGACAGGTTATTTGTGGCCCGCCGAACTGATCGTGATGATTCTTCCCACCGGAATGATCTCAGTTCTAAACGGCACTATCGATGACGGTTACCAAGGCATTTTGGGCTGGTATTGGCTGGCGAGCGCTGTGGCGACCTTAGCCTTAGTGTTCGTGACCAAGGCCGCCTTGCGGGAACGTCAATATTCGGCGGTTATGGCTGCTACTGGTTTAACCTATCTGGCCATTCTCACCGGTTTCAGCATGGACTTAGTGGCCCGAGCACTGCTTTAGCGCCGAAAGCACCTATCGCGCCACGAAATATTTGGCACGGGGGTGGTGCAACACAATGGCCGAGGTGGTCTGTTCCGGGTGGTATTGATAGCCGGTATCTTCGTTAACTTCGATTCCTAAACGGTCGGCACCCAAAAGCTTCGCCACCCGCTCATTGTCTTCCAAGTCGGGGCAAGCCGGGTAACCCCACGAATAGCGCCCACCACGGTATTGCTGACGGAAAAGGCCCAACATGGTCGGTCCGTCTTCGTTCACAAAACCCCATTCTTCACGAATACGGTGGTGCCACATCTCGGCCAATGATTCCGCCATTTCAACACCTAAGCCGTGCAAGAACAGGTAATCCTGATACTTGTTTTCGGCAAATAGCTCGGCGGTACGCTCGGAAACCTTGTGGCCCATGGTCACAATCTGGAACGCGACATAGTCGGCTTCCCCCGATTCCACCGACCGTACAAAGTCGGCGATGCACAACCAGGGCTCCACACTTTGGCGAGGGAAACTGAATCGGGTTTCTTCGGTGTCGCGGTTCTCATCGGTCCAAATGATGATGTCGTTTCCGTCGGCGTTGGCGGGGAAATAGCCATAAACCACCTGAGGTACCAACAGATTATCGGCGCGAGCTTTTGCTAGCTCAGCTCGAAGTTGGGGGCGGATACGAGTTTTGAAATCGTCGTCGTTCTCGCCTTTTTCGGGGCGGAACTGCCACTGGTTACGAAACAGAGTGGTTTCGTTCAAATATTCGGCAATAGCGTCGATGGCCACTCCCCGCACGATTTGTGGGCCCAGATGCGGCGGCACAAAAACCGGATTGTCGGTGGCAGCTTCGGGCGAACGAGCGGGAATGGTGGAGGGGTCAATCTCTGGTCGCTCCCGCCGCTTCAAGTTTCGCCCACCCAGAGCCCGGCCGAAGTCGGGGTCGTCTTCACCGCTGCGACGCATCTCGCCCAAGCGGTCCATCACCGAGAGACCTTCAAAGGCGTCTTTCCCATAAAAAAGACGGCCGTTGTAGGAAGAACGCAGGTCGCGCTCCACATAGGTACGGTTCAGCGCCGCACCGCCAAGCAACACCGGGAAGTCGGTGGCTAGGTCGCGTTCGTTCAACTCCTGCAGGTTGTCGCGCATCACTAGCGTGCTTTTTACCAACAAGCCGCTCATACCAATGGCATGGGCTTGTATTTCTTGGGCCTTGGCCACCATGTCGCCAAGCGACACCTTGATGCCCAGGTTGTGCACCTCATAGCCATTGTTGGTGAGAATAATATCGACCAGGTTCTTGCCAATGTCGTGCACATCACCAGCCACGGTGCCAAGCACAATACGGCCCTTGGTTTCTTCGCCTTCCACCTTTTCCATGTGTGGTTCAAGGTGCGCCACGGCCGCTTTCATGGTTTCGGCGCTTTGCAGCACGAACGGCAGCTGCATTTCGCCCGACCCGAACAGCTCGCCCACCACCTTCATGCCTTCTAGCAGCACATCGTTCACGATGCTGAGCGCCGGCAACCCGGTTGCTAGGGCTTCGTCGAGTTCTTCGGTTAGCCCGTTGCGTTCACCGTCGATGATGCGGGCTTTTAGACGTTCTTCCACGCTCCAGCCGGAACGGTCCTCTTTTTCAACGGTGGCGCTAGAGACATCTTCGAACATTTCAAGCAGCGCTTCAAGCGGGTCATAATCATCTCGGCGACGGTCGTAAATAAGGTCGAGGCACACGTCGATTTGTTCTTGGGGCATGCGCGATAGCGGCATAATGCGAGCGGCGTGCACGATGGCGGCGTCGAGGCCAGCTTGTTGGCATTCATGCAAGAACACCGAATTCAAGGCGTGGCGGGCAGCTGGTTTCAGGCCGAAAGAAATGTTGGAAAGGCCCAAAATGGTGTGCACTCCGGGCAGTTCAGCCTTGATTAGGCGGATGCCTTCAATGGCTTCAATGCCATCTCCGCGGCTTTCTTCCATACCGGTACCAAGCGTTAGCGCTAACGGGTCGAAAATCAGATCGGCGGGTTCGATTCCGTATTTTTCGGTGGCTAGTTCATAGATTGCTTTGGCGGCCCGAAGTTTCCAGTGGCGGTCGCGGGCTTGGCCTTCTTCGTCGATGCAGGTGCACACCACCGCTGCCCCATAATCGCGCGCCAAGCTTAAGAAACGGTCGAGGCGGGTGCCGGGTCCGCTGCCGTCTTCTAGGTTGACCGAGTTCAAAATGGCTTTGCCGCCAATCCACTGCAACGCCGTTTCCACGACGTCGGCTTCGGTGGAGTCGATCATTAGGGGCACGGTTGATTGTGTGGCGAAACGGCTGGCTATTTCTTCCATGTCTACGGTGCCGTCACGGCCCACAAAGTCGACGCACACATCAAGCACGTGTGAGCCTTCTTTTACCTGCTCAACCGCCATTTTGGTGGCCGTGTCCCAGTCGGCTTCTAACAGAGCTGTTTTGAAGCGTTTGGAACCATTGGCGTTGGTGCGCTCACCAACTACCAGCACCGACGGGGTTTGATCGTAGGGGGTGTGGCTGTAAATAGAGGCCACGCCAGGATCGTGGGCGGCGTTTCGTTTAGGCGCTGGTTTGGTGCCGATGCGTTCAATCACGGCTGCCATGTGTTCGGGGGTGGTGCCACAGCAGCCGCCGATCACGTTGATGCCGAGGTCGTTAACGAAACGTTCCAGATAGTCAGCCAGGGCTTCGGGACCGAGGTCGTAGTGCATTTTGCCGTCGACCACGGAAGGCAACCCGGCGTTTGGCAGCACCGAAATGGGGATGCGGCTGTGCTGGGAAAGGTAGCGCAGGTGTTCGCTCATTTCGGCGGGTCCTGTGGCGCAGTTCAGCCCAATCACATCGATTTTCATGGCTTCTAGGGCCGTGAGTGCGGCCCCGATTTCGGTGCCTACCAGCATGCGACCGGTGTTTTCAATGGTTACTTGCACCTGAATGGGTACTTGACGGCCCACGTCGTCCATAGCCTGGCGAGCCGCGATGATGGCTGCTTTGGCACCGAGTAGGTCGTATTGAGTTTCGATCAGGAACAGGTCGATGCCCCCATCAAGTAGGCCTCGACACATTTCCGCATAGGCGTCGCGCAAATCGGCGAAGCTGATGTGGCCGAGAGTTGGCATTTTGGTGCCCGGGCCAATCGATCCTGCCACGAAACGGGGTTTGTCAGGGGTCGAAAACTCATCGGCGGCAGCGCGGGCCAATTTGGCGGCCGTGGTCGAAATTTCATAGGCACGGTCGGCCAGATCGTATTCGGCTAACGGTGGACCGAACGCTCCGAAGGTGGTGGTTTCAATAGCGTCAACACCCAAGGCCAAGAATTCTCGATGCATTTGGGTTACGAGGTCGGGGCGGGTGAGCACCAACATTTCGTTGCAACCTTCAAGCTCGGGACCTCCGAAATCTTCGGCGGTTAAGTCTTGAGTTTGCATGTAAGTACCAAAAGCGCCGTCGAAAATAATTACCCGTTCGGCGATCGCATCGAGATAAGCCATGCGTTGAGATTATCGGCAAAGCGGTTAATCTCAGATGCTGTGACCGGTTTTGCAAAGATCTACACCAAAAAAGGCGACGACGGCACCACGGGCCTGCTTTTTGGTGGGCGTATGGCCAAGGCCTCTGAACGAGGCGAGGCTATTGGCGCTATCGACGAAGCACAGGCCGCTATGGGTGTGGCCCGCGCCCTTAGTGAGCCCGGCGGCGAACTCGACCAAACCCTCATCGAACTTGAGCGTGACCTTTATGTGTTGATGAGTGAAGTTTCAACCGCTAGTCGTAACCGCCACAAACTGAAGGCGGGTTCTACCGCTGTTACCGAAGAGATGGTGCTGGCCCTAGAACACCTAATTGATCGCACTCAAAAATCTTTCGAGATGCCGACCGAATTTGTGGTGCCCGGCGGTACTCCGGTGGCAGCAGCACTAGATGTGGCTCGTACTGTGGTTCGTCGTGCCGAGCGTGGCGCGGTGCGCCTGGTGGAAATTGAGCCGCTGAGTGAAGATCACGACGCCGACCCTTCGTGGGTATTACCGTATTTGAATCGGTTGAGTGATGTGTTGTGGATTTTGGCTCGTCACGAAGAAGGCAAGCCAGTTTTTAGCCGACGCAGTTAAGCCCCGGCCTAACCGTGGCAGAAAGGTTTGTTTCTATGTCGATTGCATTCCCGGTGGTGGCCTCGCGCCCCAGTGAGATTGAGGTTCGAGCAGTGCTGCTAAGCGCAGAGGTGGCCAAAGACCCAGCCGCCGCCGCATTGGGTGCTGGCGATCAGGCCTCGGTGTCTTCAGTTTTGGCTGGTGCTGGTTTTGAAGGTAAACCGGGTGAAGCTGTGCTTTTGGCAAGCCCCGATGGGGTCCCGGTAGTGGCTCTTGGTGTGGGCACGCTAGAGGAACTTGATGGCCAGGCTGCTCGTCGTGCCGGTGCTGCATTTGCCCGCACTGCCAAGCGTTTTAAAACCGCTGCCGTCGATTTTTCTACCCTTGCTGGTCGTAGCGAGCTTGACTCGCTGGCTGCGGCCTGGGTGGAAGGTGCCACGCTCGCTTCCTATCGTTATCGGGCTTACAAGGCCGAGGTCGCCACGGCGAATCTCGAAACTGTTTCTTTGGTTCACAGTGGTGCGGAAGACGAACGGGCCAAGGTTGAGGCCGCCACTAAAGTGGCCCAATCGGTGGCCGAAGCGGTGTGCTGGGCTCGTGATTTGGTGAACGAACCTGGTGGGTCTATGACCCCGACCGCCCTGGCTGAAGCCGCAGCCGAGATGGCCAAGCGTGAAGGTCTGGAAGTAACTGTGCTCGACGCCAAGGCCATCGAGAAAGAGAAGCTAGGCGGGCTAATGGGCGTTAACCGCGGCTCGGCCCAAGAACCGCGATTTGTGAAAATTAGCTACACCCCCAAGGGCGAAGCCAAAGGCAAGGTGGCCTTGGTGGGCAAAGGCATCACTTTCGACTCGGGCGGTTTGTCACTCAAAACCGGCGAAGGCATGATGACTATGAAGTGCGACATGGGCGGCGCGGCCGCCGTGTTTGGCACCATGGCCGCAATTTCTGCGGTGGCCCCTTCGGTAGCCGTTACTGGTTACACCCCTCTAACTGACAACATGACCGGCGGCGACGCCACACGCCCCGGCGACGTGTTAACCATGCGGGGCGGTAAAACGGTGGAAGTACTAAACACCGATGCCGAAGGCCGTTTGGTGCTGGCCGACGCTTTGGTAATGGCCAGTGAAGATGAGCCCGATGCCATTGTTGATTTGGCCACGTTGACCGGGGCATGCGTGGTGGCTTTAGGCACCGGTATTGCGGGGTTGATGGGTCGCAACGATAGCTGGCTTAGCCAGGTTGAAGCGGCTTCGAAACGTACCGGGGAACGGGTGTGGCGTTTACCGTTGCCCGCCGATTACCGGGCTTCGCTTGATACTCCAGTGGCCGATTTGAAAAACATTTCCGGCGGCCGAGATGCAGGCACCCTGACCGCCGGATTGTTCTTGCAAGAGTTTGTTGGTGAGGGCATTCCTTGGGCCCATATAGATATTGCTGGTACTGGTTGGGCCGGGAAAGACTCGCACGAATACACCACCGGCGGCACCGGCTTTGGTATCCGTTTGGTGCTCGACCTCTTGGCTAATTTCGAGCGGCCTACTAGCTAGTGGCCAATTCGGCCCTAGTAAACCTCTAGCTAAACCTCTAGCGCGAGGCGGTCTTGGGCCCAGCGCAGCGCTTCATAAGCAATAGAGGGGTGATATTGCCACTGCCACAAGTTGGCCTCCACCTCTTCGGCTGGCGTGCCGAGTTCTAACAGGCCCAAAGCTAATCGACGAGCTTGGGCCTGTTTCTCATCCATGGTGGTCACCCGGGTTGAATCGAGCCAGGCTTGGTGTCCATCTTGAAGAGCCTCGGGTAGGCGGCTTACTTGGCCACGGGTGAGGGGCGGTACCCGTCGTCGTACGTCGAGCTGATTCAAATGTCGCCTAGCCAAACCAAACTGGCAGCAGCGGTCGATGGCGCGCACAAACGGTGAGTGCTTGCCAGCCCGTGGCCCTAGCCCTAATGAGCGGGCGGTGTCGGCCAGATGTAGGTTGAAGCCTTCGGGCTCGGCGTCGAAGCGAAAGGCAATCGCTCGCAACAAGAACGTGGTGGATGGGCCGAGGATGCCAAGCCAGTATTGTTCGACGTAATGCGAGCGAATATCGAAACCTAGTTCGTCGATTACCGGATCGCTCCAAGGGCGAATTACCAGGCTCGCTTCACCCAAGGTGCCGCTGGCGTCGTTGCGCAATACGTCGCTCACTTGCTCGGCAGTATCGGCCATAGGGCGCTTATAAGAAGGGGAAGTTGGGTAGGTGTGCGCTTGTGCACTCATATCGTGACACTCCGTTTGTTGTCTCTATCCAACATTATTTCAAGTTATTTCATCATCTTTCATTATCTTTAGCGTGTCAAGGTCGTCGTGGGTGGTGGCGGTTAGGTAGCCTGAAGTTATGTCGAATGAATTTTCCGACCGAGAATCTTCCGAGGGCGTCCTGGCCCGAAGCGCAGGTGAAATGGCCGAGCGGGCCAGTGTGGTTGAGGCCCACGAGCTGATTATGGCGGCCCAAAATATCGCTGTGTTAAGTGGTGCTGGAATCTCGACCGACAGTGGTATTCCCGATTTCCGTGGTCCTCAGGGTGTGTGGACTAAGAACCCGGCGGCTGAGAAGCAAGCCAATTTGGCGAATTGGATGAGCGACCCCGAAATGCGACGCAACGCCTGGCGGAACCGAGTTCAGAACACGAAGCCTCAACCACAACCCAACGCTGGTCATCGGGCTTTGGTCGAGCTTGAAAAACAGGGTCGGCTGCACACCTTGGTAACTCAAAACGTCGATGGATTACATTTGGCTGCCGGGCACAGTCCCGAAAAAGTGGTGGAAGTGCACGGCACAATCCGTGAAGCGGTGTGCATGTCGTGCGGTGACCGAATGAGCATGGAATCAGCAATTGAGCGGGTGCGCAACGGTGAGGAGGACCTGGCCTGTTACCTATGTGGCGGCATTATTAAATCGGCCACGATTAGTTTTGGTCAATCCCTTGAGCCCGAGTCGCTTATGCGTGCCGAGCTAGCTGCGGAACGCTGCGACTTGCTCTTGGCGGTGGGCACCACCCTCACCGTGTTTCCAATTAATGAAATGGCCCCTTTAGCGGTGGCTTCGGGCGCCAAGTTGGTGGTGGTGAACGGTGAAGAAACAGCCTTTGACCATATTGCCGATGCTGTGGTGCGCCAGCCTATTTCAACGGTCTTGCCCCAGCTGGTAACGCTTTTAGCTTAACTAGTTTGTTAATCCCGACTGAATCGCTAGGATTTAACGGCAGCGACCAAGCCAGTGGTGGCAAGTTGGCCATGTGGTTTGGTTTTTGCAACGAATTCTGAATGCTTTGGGAGTAATGGTGTCAACGTTTCGTGAGCTATTAAACAAGACTAAAGAAGAGGTTCGCGAGATCGACACAGCTCAAGCGGCCGAGTTTTCCGGCTTGCCAGGCGCTGTCATGCTCGATGTGCGCGAGCCCGACGAGTACGAACAAGGTGCCATTCCAAACGCTGTGCACATTGCTCGGGGACACCTGGAAAGCACCGTAGAAAACGTCATTACCGACAAAGAAGTGCCTGTCATTATTTATTGTGCTGGTGGCACTCGGTCGGCTTTTGCCGCCAAGACTTTGCAAGAGCTCGGCTATTCCGATGTGGTTTCGGTGATCGGTGGCTTCAACCGTTGGAAAGATGAAGGCCGCGATTGGGTAACGCCACGGGTGCTGACCCCGCAACAGCGCAACCATTATCAACGGCACCTTCTCTTGCCCGAAGTTGGGGTTGAAGGCCAGCTGAAGCTTATGGACGCCAAGGTGTTGTTGCTAGGTGCAGGTGGTTTGGGTTCACCAGCGGCCCTTTACCTGGCCGCCGCTGGGGTGGGAACAATTGGCATTGTCGACATGGATGTTGTCGACCAGTCGAACCTGCAGCGCCAAATTATTCACAACATGGACCGCTTGGGCATGCGCAAGGTTGATTCAGCTAAGGAAGGTATCAACCTGCTGAACCCGGAAGTCAATGTTATTACCCACGATGTGCGCCTTGGTGCCGACAACGTGGTCGATATTCTCTCTGGTTACGATTTGGTGATCGACGGGGCCGACAATTTTCCGGTTCGTTATTTGTTGAACGACGCCGCGCTGAAGGTTGGCATTCCGGTGGTGCACGGCTCGATTTTCCGTTTCGAAGGCCAGGTCACCGTGTTTTCTCCACACGATGGGCCTTGCTATCGCTGCATGTTGCCAGTTCCGCCGCCAGCAGAGTTGGCGCCGTCTTGTGCAGAAGCTGGAGTGTTGGGCGTGTTGCCGGGTATCGTCGGGTGTCTCCAGTCGATTGAGGCTATCAAGCTAATCCTCGGTCTGGGCGATACTTTGGCTGGCCGACTTCTCACCTACGACTCCCTTGAAACCTCATTCCACACTTTCAAGATCCGCCGCGATCCCAACTGCCCGGCATGCTCTATCGACCCCGAGACGCTCACCATCGCCGAGTACGACGAGTACTGCACCCCGCACCCCGTGCTCGAGGCCGTCTCAGCATAAGCAGGTGGGGCGCGACTTACGCCGTGCTCGTTTCAAGCTTGGCCTTAGCCGATGGTCATGCGGTCATGATGCCATCGGCCAAATTGGGTGGTGTGGTTGCCCAACAATAGTTAGTTGTGAAGAAGCCGGTTGCCGTGGGTAACCGGCTTCTTGGCGCTCGTGCGGGTGGTGCAGCCACCGCTGGTGGCAAGCTTTTTGGTGCCTTGCCCGAAGGTACCGCCGCCATCGGCTTGGGCCTTATTGCCAACGGCTTAGGGGCTTACCTGTTTCTGTCTCTGGCCGGACGTGGTTTAGGAACCGAAGCCTTTGCACCGCTGTCGGTAATGTGGGCACTTTCCTTCGCGGTGGCGCCAGGTTTGTTCTTGCCCCTCGAACAAGAAATCAGCCGTACGGTGGCGGCCCGGCGGGCCAACAACACCGGCGCCGCCCCGGTTGTGCGCCAAGCCGCTTATATCGGTGCTGCTTTGGTGGCGGTGGTCGTGGTGTTAACGCTGGCTAGTTGGCCGGTTAGCCAACGGCTAATTTTCGATCATCAGGTCATGTTGATGGTCGGGTTCTTGTTGATCCTGGTCGGTTATGCCCTCGCCCACGTGGTGAGGGGCTTGTTATCGGGGCATGGCTATTTCGTTGACTATTCCATATATTTCGGGGTTGAAGGCTTCAGCCGGATTGCGATTGCCCTAGCGTTTTTCTTGGTTGGGGTACACCAAGCTGGACCTTATGGATTGGCGTTGGGGCTTATCCCGTTCTTGGCGGTGGCGGCGGCTTTGGTTCGTCCACGGGCATTGTTGCTTGAGGGTCCGCCCAGTGATCGTGGCGAGGTCACGGCGTCGCTTGGGGTTTTGCTGGTGGCTTCGCTCTTTACCGCTGGGTTGATGAATGCGGGGCCTATCGCGATGGGGCTTTTGGCCGGTGAAGGTGAATCGGAAGAAGCCGGGCGTTTCTTGGCAGGATTAGTCATTGCTCGGGTGCCGTTGTTTTTGTTTCAGGCGGTGCAAGCCTCACTCCTACCACGTTTGTCGTTGCTGGCCGCTGGTGCACAATGGGCTGAGTTCCGTTCGGCTTTAGCTCGGCTAATGAGCGTGGTGGGCCTAATTGGCGGCGTGGCTTCAGTGGCCGCGTTCTTGGTGGGGCCGTGGGCGGTTAGCCTACTTTTCGGAGCTGATTTCACGTTGTCGAATCGTGACTTGGGGTTGTTGGCGATTTCCAGTGCCGCTTTTATGGCTGCGGTGGCGTTGGGTCAGGCGTTAATCGCCCTTGGTTCTCAGAATGCTTTGGCGGTGGCGTGGGGTTTCGGAGTGGCCACGTTTTTAGCGATCGTGGCGCTGGGTAGCGACCTATACTTGCGGGTCGAGCTTGGTTTGGTGCTCGGAACTTTGGTGGTAAGCGTGGCCTTAGCCGCCATGTTGGGTGTGGCGCTACGTGAAGCTCGACGAGTAACCCCCACTCCGCTAATTTCCTAGCCGACGACCTTGACGGTGCATTTTAGAAGCGTTGATTAGTGCTGTTAATTCCACTTGATTTATTTAGGATTGTAGATTGAGATTGGTTTAGGAGGGTGTATGAAAGGCATTGTGTTAGCGGGTGGCCACGCTACCCGCCTGGGGCCCGCTAGTCGCGCTACTTCTAAACAGCTAATGCATGTTTACAATAAGCCTTTAATTTACTATCCGCTCTCTACTCTTATTCACGCCAGAATAAATGAAATCCTCATAATTAATACCCCGGCTGAGGGTGACAAGTACATAAACCTTCTGGGTGATGGCTCACAATGGGGCTGCGAGTTTAGCTATGCCACTCAAAGCGAACCCCGTGGTTTAGCCGATGCCTTTGTGTTGGGCGAAAGTTTCATCGGCAACGAAAAAGTAGCCCTCATTCTGGGCGATAACATTTTCTATGGCTGGGGTCTTGGTGAACAGCTGCAACGTTTCACCAACCCATCTGGTGCGTTGGTATTTGGCCTGTGGGTGCCCGACCCAAGCCACTACGGCGTGCTGGTGTTCGATGGCGATGGGGAAGTGACCTCGATAGTAGAAAAGCCGGTGGTGCCGCCTTCTAACTTCATGGTGCCTGGCCTATATTTCTACGACAATTCCGTGGTTGAGCGGGCGAAAGGCCTTGAACCTAGTGCCCGCGGTGAAATAGAGATCACTGATTTGAATCAGCAATATCTGAATGAGGGCAATCTTGAGGTGGTGCGGCTGCCCTTTGCTACCGACTGGTTCGACGTGGGTAGTTTCGATGCGTTGTTGGATGCCCAAAACTGGGTGGCTGGTCAAGAACGACGTAAGGGTTTGCTAATCGGCTCGCCTGAAACGGCTGCTTATCGCGAGGGCTTTATTGGTATCGATCAGCTGGAACGTCTGGCTAACAGCGAAGCTTTTAGCGGTGATTTAGCAAAAAGTGGTTACGCTGAGCGGTTGCTCCGCATTCTTGAGTTAGAAGCCATGCCGGGGTTCGAATGAAAATTTTGGTGACCGGGGGTGCGGGGTTCATTGGTGCAAATTTTGTGCACTGGTTAATAGCTAATACCAACCACGACGTAGTGGTTTATGATGCTTTAACATATGCCGGTAATTTGGCTAATTTGAAAGCTGTAGAGCAATCGCCACGATATCAATTCATCAAAGGCGATATTTGTGACGAAGAGGCTATGGCGGCGGCGGTGGCTGGGTGCGAAGCAGTGGTGCACTTCGCTGCTGAAACCCATGTTGATCGATCAATTGTTGGTCCGCACGATTTTGCTCGCACCAATTGTTTAGGCACCAGCGTGGTGATGGAAAGTGCCCGACGGGCTGGTGTTGCGCGGGTGGTGCACATAGGCACCGACGAAGTTTATGGTTCGGTAGAAGAGGGGGCTTCAAAAGAAAGTGACGCTCTAGAGCCCCGCTCGCCTTATTCGGCTTCCAAAGCGGGTTCCGACCTTATAGCCCTTTCTTATTTCCAAACCTTTGGGCTACCGGTGGTGGTTACTCGTTGCACCAACAATTTTGGGCCCTATCAGCACCCCGAAAAAGCCATACCACTCTTTGTAACCAACCTGATTCGAGGATTGCCGATTCCTCTATATGGCGATGGTTTGAACGTTCGAGATTGGCTACATGTGGATGATCACGCTCGGGCCGTCTATTTGGCCTTAACCGACGGTGTGGCCGGCGAAATTTACAACGTTGGTGCTGGCGGTGGCATCGCCAATCGGGTGTTGGTCGACCAGCTGCTTGATCATTTTGGAGTGGGGGAAGAGATGGTGGCCTACGTAGATGATCGTCCGGGCCATGATCGGCGTTACTGCGTTGATACCACCAAAATCGCAGCTTTGGGTTGGGCACCTGAACGCAGTTTTGGTGATGCCTTAGCCGCCACAATCGACTGGTACCGTAACAACCCGCTGTGGTGGCATCCTCTTGTGAACCCCCAGGAACAGCGCTAGCTCAACGCGCGGCTCGTCTTCTACGCTGCGGGCCTACATATCTAACTTGATATAATCAAGATTGGATGATGAGAGATACCCTTATAGCGCGAGCTCGTCGTCATGGTCGCTTGTCACAACAAGAGTTGGCGCGCCGTGCCGGAACCTCGCAACCAACCTTGTCGGCATATGAACGAGGTGTAACATCACCGACTCTTGCAGTTGCTGAGCGGATTATTCGAAGCAGCGGACATGAGCTGGATCTTGTCGCACAGGTCAATTTCATGACTCACCTGGGCCCGCGTGGTGAACCTTTTCTGGTCCCTAACGAGCTCTGGCGACTGGAACTGACTCTAGCATTCACCGACGTCCAGCTTCCCAGGCATCTGCATTGGTCAGGCCCTTCGCGAGTGTTTCAATTAGCAGACAGACAGGATCGAGCTCGCGTGTACGAAATTGTGATGCGTGAAGGTACCGAAGCCGACCTATTGACGTACATTGACGGTGCGTTGTTGCTGGATCTTTGGAGCGATCTTGTGCTTCCCGCACCGTTGCGGGCCGCTTGGGCACCAGTCGTCTCGAGATATATAGATCAAGTATTGTCGACATGAGCGAGCCTGGCGAGCATCTTTTTAGTGAATTCCAGCTCACTATTGCTTCGATATTCTTCTCGTTGCCAGAGTCAGAAGGATTCCTTTTGGCCGGTGGGGGTGCCTTAATCGCTCAGCGTCTGGTCAATCGTGTCACTGTAGTTTGGTGATGCCTTAGCCGCCACAATCGACTGGTATCGTAACAACCCGCTGTGGTGGCAACCCCTAGTTAAGTGAGCGCGGCACCTAGAGCTGGTCGCTAGGGCTTTTGGCTCAATAACTTTGCGAGTGACAAATATCTCTCAAGTTTCCTCCCGACATGTGTCGATGCGTAGGTATCGGGCACACGGAAGGAAACTGACATGGAACGTCAAATTGCCCCAAAAATCGAGGAAGTTGAGGCAGTTCGACCACGCTCTGTTCGCAAAGCTCAAGTTCTGCTAGCGGTATTTGTAGCCCTAGCAGTTTCGGTGTTCGGTCTAGGCATCGCGGAAGCCGCCGCGGCACCCCGCCCCGCCACCACCGACAACGCTGAGCGCGACTTTTTCGACATGCTGAACGCCGAGCGAGCCAAAGCCGGTAAACCAGGATTGGCCTACGATGCCAACCTAACTCGTGACGCACGGGCCTGGTCGGCGGTGATGGCACCGACCAACAGCATTTTCCACACTAAAACTCTTAGTGCTGACACTGCTCGCTCTGTACCTAGCTGGCAGCGTGCCGGTGAAAACGTGGGCCGTGGTTGGGACGTAGCAGGCTTGCACCGAGCTTTTGTGAACTCACCTGGCCACTACGCCAATATCGTGGGCGATTACACCCAGGTCGGGGTGGGTGTGGTTTACACCGGTGATCGCACCTATGTAACGTTCCGTTTCGCCAAGAGCCCGAGCGCCCCAGCGACGCAGCCGGCCATTGGTGCTCTTTCGGCACCTAAGATTGACAGCGCCAACGCTCAAGCCCAAATCCGCCGCTTGTACTTGGCCTTCTTCCTACGAGAAGCCGATGCTTCTGGCCATGCCTATTGGGTGTCGGTCTATCACGGCGGTAGCTCGCTAGGTGGCATCGCTAGTGGTTTCGTCAATTCGGCTGAATTCCAAGGTCGCTACGGTTCGCTTAGCAATGCCGGTTTCGTAACCATGGTGTATCGCAACGTGATGAATCGCGAGCCGGATGCTGCGGGTCAGACTTATTGGCTTGCAAAGATGAACCAAGGTCTTAGCCGTGGCAATGTGATGGTGAACTTCTCCGAGTCAGCGGAATTCGTGGCCAAGACCAGCTAAAACGTAATAACCAGTTCAAACAAAGTTTCATTACGGGGGTAGGTGCGTTGGATCTGGCGAAATTGGTTGCAAGCGCATAGCAACAATAAAACCTGGCTCTGGAGATAATTGTTAACACAATTATCTCCAGAGCCAGGTTTTATTGACATTATTGATATGTTTGTATATTGATGCGAGTGCTGATCACGGGGGCCGATGGGCAGGTGGGCCGCGAGCTAGTGGAGGCTTTCACCGCCAACGAAGGCCACTACCAAGTGCATGGTTTAACCCGCGCCGATCTTGACATCACCGTGGCCGACCAAGTGCACAAAGTGGTGGCCGACCTTCGCCCGCAGGTGGTTATTAACTCCGCCGCTTGGACCCAGGTTGATACCGCTGAGGCGGAACCGAACGCTACCGAGCGGGTTAACAGTGATGCGGTGGCTTATTTGGTGGAAGCTGCCGACACCGTGGGCAGCCATTTCGTACAAATCTCAACCGATTACGTTTTTAGCGGTGCAGCCACGGAACCGTATCGAGAGACCGATGCCCCTTCGCCGCAGTCGGTTTATGGCCGCACCAAACTAGGTGGTGAAATCGAGGTCATTTCCCATTCTTTTATTTCTAAAGAACCTTCCCCAAAGTGTCCAGAAGCTGGTGGTTTGGCGGCCTTGGTGGTGCGAACATCGTGGGTGTTTGGGCGTTACGGACACAATATTTTGAAAACGGTTCTGGCCATGGCCGAAGCCGGTCAACCAATGTATTTCGTTGACGATCAGATCGGTTCGCCCACATGTGCCCGCGACTTGGCGCTGACCATTCGAAGCCTGGTGGAACAAGATGTGACTGGCATCATGCACGTCACCAACGGCGAGGCCATGAGCTGGTACGAATATGTGCGCCGAATTCTTGAGCTGGGCGGTTACGACCCAGATCTGGTGAACCCAATTCGAGCCCATGAAATTGTGCCGCCTCGTGCGGCACCGCGACCTGCTTATAGTGTGCTCTCCACCGAACGCTTGGCACGGCTGGCCGATGTGAACTCGGGTGTGGTGGTGCCCCGCCCGCTCGATGAGGCTATTGCTGAAGTGATTGCCCACGTGCGTAGCGAGACGCCCCAAACTGATTCAAACCACTAGCCCGGCTTCGTAACCGACTCGGTGGCGATCCTCACGGCGGTGTTAGCTGGCCTGCGCCAACCGCTACGGCGTGGCCACTAGAGTTGGCCCGGTGAATTCGCTTGGCCAAGAAGAACCGCGGCGTGTGCTGCTGTGTACTACCGGTTTTCCTCGAAGTGCCAGCGACACCCACAAACCGTTCTTGTTGAACCACGCCCAGGCTTTGGTGGCTGAGGGTGTGGAAGTGACCGTGTTGTGCCCATCGGCGCCTGGGTTGGCCAAACGTGAGGTAATTGGCGGAGTAGAAGTGGTGCGTTTTCGCTACGCCCCCAGCCGTTTTGAAACCTTGGCTTACGACGGTGCCATGTACAAGCGGGTGGCCACTTGGCACGGTTTATTGGTGCCGATATTCGTATTGGCGTTTTTCTTAGCCGCCAGACGGGAAGCAAAAGCGAGAGCCGCCCAGGTACTCCATGCCCATTGGTGGGCCCCCAGCGGTTTGGTGGCGTGGGCCGCAGCGCGTTCTTTGCGTTGGAGCGGTGGTGGCACCTCAAGGCCGGGTGCTCCACCGCCCGAAGGTGACCAGCTTGATTCGATGAGAGTTACGAGAGTTCGGCCGGTAGCGGTGGTGCATTTACATGGCTCCGATGCCGCCATTGCCAAAGGTCCGCTGCGCTGGTTGGCGAGATGGTTGTTTCGCCGGGTGGATGCCGTTTGTGTTGTGAGTGATGAGCTGGCCACTTGGTGTGAAGAAGCCACTGGGGTGAAGGCCCGGGTCGCGCCTATGCCGTTACGCCCGGCTTTGGTGGCGGCAAGCTTTTTAGAACCCGTCGAGCCGGCCATACCAGCAGGCTCGCCACAAGACGCCTGGGTGCTGGGGGTGGGTCGTTTGGTGCCCGAAAAAGGTTTCGAGGTGTTGATTCGGGCCGCCGCCCAAGCCAAGCTGGCGGTGAAAATTGCTGGTAGCGGCCCGGAACACGAACCTTTGGCGGCGTTGGCACACCAGCTCGGAGTCGAGTTGAAACTACTAGGTGAAGTGCCTGCCGATGAGCTGACGCAGCTCTACACTCAAGCCACCGTGGTAGCGGTGCCGAGCTACCGGGAGGGTTTTGGCATGGTGGCCGCCGAAGCAGCGGCGCTTGGAAAGACGGTGGTGGCCACTGCGGTGGGTGGTATCCCAAGTGTGGTGGAAGACGGGGTGAACGGGTTCCTAGTTTCCCCCGGCGATGTTGCGGCATTGGCCGAAGCGCTACGCAAAGCGGTGCTACAACCAGAAATGGGTGTTGCAGGCAAAGCCATGGTGGCCTCACTTTTTCCCATGGCCCATGCCCAGTTGCTTATAAAGCTGTATCGAGAAGTTCTAACAAAGCCTTCGGGCTAAGCACACAAAACGCTTCGGCGTAGCCACGTCCGTGAAGGCCTTGGGCCGAGCGATAGGCGGCCATCTCGGCGCTACGTGCATGCCTTATGGATGCGCGGTAAGATCGTTCGATCTAACAAACATCGTTGCGGTGTTGGTTGGACTGGGGTTAATTCATGGCAATAATTGATTACAGCCGCCTTAGCGAACGTGAATTGGTGGAACTCACCCAAGATGGTGATGACGCGGCTTTCACCGACTTAGTGAATTCCTACCGTTCCCCGCTTTATGGTCATGCTTTGCGTCGTTTGAACGACCCTGGCGCGGCTGAAGATGCGTTGCAAGAAACCTTTTTGAGGGCTTATCGGGGCCTACCAAAATTTAGCGGCGATTATAAGGTTGGGCCTTGGCTGCATCGCATTATGGAGAACGTCTGTGCCGATGAGGGCAACCGTCGCCGTCGTGAGGCCGATAAGTTCGACCGGGTGGTGGCCGATCCTCATGTGGTCGATTTGGCACCAGGTGTCGAGAACGAACTCGGCTTAGATATCGATGACGCCGGGGTGAACGAAGCGTTGGCTTCGCTGCCGCCCAACTATCAAGAGGCGCTGATGTTGCGTTTCGTTGAGGGTCTCGAATACGAAGAAGTGGCCGCCGTAGCAGGCGTAACCGAACAAAACGCTAGAGCTAGGGTTTCACGGGCTCGCAACGCTGCGCGAGCCATGATGCGCGGCGTGGCCGCCTTCCCGGTGTTCATGGTTGGTTTGGTGCGTCGTGGTGAACGTGAAGCAGCGGCTGCTATTCAAGCACAGTCGTCGGCCGATTCTTTGGTCGATCATGCCCATTCGCTCTCTGATTCTGCCGTTGGGGGAACCAGTGCTGTTGGTGCGGCCGGGGCAGCGGGTGCCGCTGGAGCTGCCGCGTCAGGTGCGGCTGCTGGCGCTGGAGTTTCAGCAGCCGGAAGTTCAGCCCTAGGCGGTGCTGCCGCGGGGACTATGGCCAGCGGAGTTAGTGGAGCAATTGCCTCGGGCGTGGCTACTAGTGGTGCCGTGGCAAGTGGAGCTGCTGCCACAACAGCTGCCGTTGCCACTCCTTTGTTTTCGAAAGCCGCTTTGGGGGTTGGTTTGGCAGTGGCGGTGGCTGTGCCCACTGCTGGCCCACAAATTGTCGATCGTGTTACCCGCCCAGCCCCGGTCGTGGCCGACGCTGCCAGTGGTGGCTCCAACCACAATGCCTCGGGCGAAGAGCCTGGTACCGGCAATGCGTCTTCCGAAAGCAATGGTGCTGGCGTTGCGGCGAATGATGCCAGTGGTACCAGCGGTTCTGGCGGTGAGGTCGATGCCGGGTCGGGCCAAGAGGCCAATATCGGTGATGCTAGAGAGCTTGAATCATCAAAGACCAATCGGCGTCGCGGTGGGGTGGTTGCACTGCCGAATGTCGGTGCCACCCAGCCAAGTGATGGTAACTCAGGTGCCAACAAGTCAGACACCGAGCCCACACCACCTGCCGATAACGGCAACGTTATTGCCGTACCGGTGGAACGCTTTGGGGGGTCGATCGAAGCTAGCGGATTACGGGTCACTCCCGCCGGGCCTCGCCTTGATGTTGGCGGTTCGGTACAGCTGGTGGTGCAAGGGGTGGCTACTAGCGCCAACCTAACTGCACGTTTCGAATTACCCGAGTGGCCTACGCTGCCCGGTAATGGCGCAACGAATGGTGATGCCGAAGCTAAATCGGGCGACGTTGAAGCCAAGAACAGTGGTGACGACGCTAATGCCGAGGCGGAAGAGGTGGTCGGCTATGGCGATTCAGCGGCCGAACTCGTACCAAAACGTATGTCGGCCAACATTACCTTGGCCCTGGCCGATGGCGAAACGGTAACCGTTCGCCTTGCAGGACATGCTCAACCCCTGGCCGATGCGCCGTGGGGTGCGGTTAGCTTTAACGGTCAGTTCTCGTCAACCAGTTCTAATACTGTGGCTCTAGCCAATAGCGGCACTTTCAGCGGCACTTGGAGCCCTGCCACGGGTTCACTCAAGCTCGCCCTTAACCGCTAGATCTAACCAGTTCTTGCTGCGTGGGCGATGGCTCGATGGCTGTTTCATGTTTTACGGTTAGCCTCGCTCAAAATTTACGGATAGAACCGCTCAAAATTTACGGTTAGGATGGCTCAAAAAGTACGGTTAGGAGCTGCGCGGGCTACAGTTTCACCATGGTTCTTATGCCGGAAAGCACCGTAGAACGAAGATTGTTGAAGGTATTGAACGAGCGGGTTCAAGACGAGGCCGTGGTCGCTCTACATGGACCTCGTTCGGTTGGTAAAACCACTTTGCTTCGTGCCTTTGCTGACCATCACGAAGTTGAGGTGCTCGACCTTGACGATCCAGCTGTGCTTGAAGCGGCCGTTGCTAATCCCACCCTGGCCGTTAGCGGACCTGCTCCGGTGTGCATTGATGAATACCAAAAGGCTTTGTTAATTCTTGATGCCATTAAAGCCCGGCTGAATCGGGAAGGTACTCAGCCAGGCACAGTTGTTTTAACTGGTTCCACGCGACATGACGCCATTCCCCGTACGGCCCAGGCCCTCACTGGGCGCATCCACGTGCTCTCAATCCTGCCATTGTCACAGGGCGAAATTACCGGGGTTCACGAAGATTTCCTGGCCGCTCTTCGATCCGATGCCTCGGCTGCGGTGGCGGCGTATCCGTCTTCAGGCACTCAGCGCCAAGAATATATAGACAAGGTCATGGCAGGCGGTTTTCCGCTGGCTATTCGTCGTTCGGGCGCGGCACGTTCACGTTGGTTTGCCGATTATGTACGCCTCAGTGTTGAGCGAGATGCGGTTGAGCTGGCCAACGTCCGCCAGCGTCAAGTGTTGCGCGACGTCTTGAATCGGCTTGCCGGTCAAACGGCACAGGTTCTTAATGTTTCGGCTCTGGCCGATGGTTTAGGCGCTCATCGAGAAACGATTGATGATTACATTCGCCTGCTAGAAGATCTTATCCTGGTGGCGCAGCTACCCGCATGGGGGAAGAGGCTTCGTTCGCGAGTTGGCAGGCAACCCAAAATTCACATTATTGATTCTGGTTTGGCGGCGTGGCTGTTGGGTTCAAATGCCAAGAAGTTGGCCACTCTCGACCCAACCTTTCTATCTGAATTTGGACATTTGCTGGAAACCTTTGTGGTGGGTGAACTGCGCAAGCAGGCCTCTTGGCTTGATGACGAGGTGACTCTGGGCCACTGGCGGGTAGATGATTACGAGGTCGACTTGGTGATCGAATTTGGTGATGGTGGGGTTTTGGCCTTCGAAATCAAGGCTAATGAACGAGTCGCGGGCCAAGAGTTCAACGCCTTGCGGCATTTGCGTGATTTGGTTGGTGATCGTTTTATCGCCGGCGTAGCGCTCAGTACGGGCAGTCGTTCTTATACCTTTGAAGATCGCCTACATGTGATGCCGATAGACCGTCTATGGCAAAATGTGATGGGGCAACCAGGTTCGACCCCTGAGTAGGCTGCATCGCACTACGAGGTCAAGCCGTGGTAATTAGTTTGATCTAGCGTGAGTGCTTGGCTGGCGTGTCGGGCATGGTGTTTACCGGCGGGCTAGTTTCGTGCCATGGGGAAATTGGCTCGGGTGGTAGCAACGGTTCTGGGGGCAGCTTTAGCAATGTTGGGCTTGGCATTCGGTGGAATCGCCGCCGCGGCCGAAACCGACAACGCCCCTAACCCCGAATTTTGGCCCGCTAGCCCTACGGTCAGCCCCAAGATGGCTGGTTATGCCAACGCTATTCGTTTCTTTGGTGCTGATCGCTATTCAACCAGCCTGGCATTATCTTTAGCGCTTAGGGGCACAGGCGGTTTTCCGTTTGAAACTCCCGCTCGCCAAAGCTCCGGTGCCATCAACCTAAGCCAGAACCGTAGTTGGTGGGGTGCGGCTACTTGTCCCCGGTCATTGATGGTGGTGGCGGGTGACAACCCGGCTGACGCTCTAGCCGCTTCGGCGCTTTCTGACCCCACCGGAAAATCTAGCGAACCATATCTGCAGCGCAGCGCTGCTGCCGACCCGCTGTTCGACCCGATTGGTGGTTTCGCCAAGGTCGATACCGACAACGCCCCCATCATCGTGACCACTTCGGCGCGTGAAGGGGCCACACTGTTAAGCCCGGCCGCGAATCTGGCGGTGCGCGACCTGGTGAGTGGCGGCTGCCAAAACGCTTGGCAGGCCATTGTGGTGGGTGGCACGGCCGCCGTTTCTGCTTCGGTTGAAGCCGAGCTGGTTTCACTTGGCGTGCCCGAGGTGTTTCGGGTTAGTGGCCCTAACCGCTTTGCCACCGCCTCAGCGATTACTAAAAGCTTGGGCACCGCCCCCGTACCTACCAACACCGCGGGTTGTGTTAGCCCCAATGCAACTACGTCCAGTACCAAAATGGGTTTCTACGCCAACTCGGTTATTGAATATCGTGCCAGTGCCACTGAGTGCGAACTGCTTGGCCGCACGGTGGTTCTCACCGATGGCATGGTGGGTGCCGACGCTTTGGCAGCCGGGTGGTGGACAAGTTTCTGGCAAACCCCAATTTTGTTACACAACGGGGAAGAGAGCTTGCCTTCCGACACGGCTTTGGCTCTAGAGACCACCCAAATCGACAACATTGTGGTGTTGGGCGGAACAGCTCGTGTTTCCGAGCAAGTGGTGTCCGAAGCGGTGGCCCTAACTGGTGCGCGCGTCATTCGAGTATCGGGTGCTACCCGCTATGAAACCTCGGTGGCTATGGCCAAACATTTTGGTGGCTGGTGGCCAGCCACGCCGACCGATAGTAACGGTTCAGGCTCCGGTTCCGGTGGAAGCCAAAGTGGCGGCGGTTCAGGCTCAGGCAGCTCGGGCGGTGCCGGAACGCCTAGTGACGCCAGTTTTACCAACTCGATGGTTTGTTTCGCGGCTTCGTCGGGCGAAGGTGCTGGCGCGAAAGGCTGGCCCGACGCGTTAGGCGCTGGTCCGCTTTGTGCTTCGTTAAATGGTGCGGTGTTGGCGGCTAACCCGAATGCGGTATCGGCCCCTATGCGTGCCTTGGCCCCCACCAATGGCATTGTGCCAAGCCAAAGCCCTGCTCGTGGCAGTACGGCTGGCCAACCAGGGCATGAGGCAGTACCGATTATTTTGGTGCCAGCCTCGGGTTCAAGCAGTGCTGGGGGCAATACGTCGGCCACCACCAATACGATGCCTGCCGGTGTGGGCCAGTTCTTAAGCGAGGTGTTCAGCCCCAATGAAACCTGGTGTTCCAGCGCCACTAGTCAGGCGGGTTGTTTGAACCTTGGTTTCGCGGTGTTGGTTGGTGGGGAAGCGGTAATAAACAACGCCACGGCCTTGGCGGTTTCTAACTTGGTGGGTGGCAGTGTTCCAGCCACTACGGCCACGGGTGCCAAAGTTGGCCTAGCACCCAAGTTGAGCGGTGGTTTCCTTACTTATATAGATATGTCACCGGTGTTTGATGTTTCATCAAGCCCAACACCTACTCCAGCGCCTGATACCCCCAGTTGGTTCTGTGCGCCTCGAGGTAGTTATGAAGATTTGCGGTGGTTTGTTGTCCATCCGGGTGGCACAAGTGCGGTGCCGCTCTTGAGCTTCGATGTGATGGCCGCGAAACGGTATGTCACCGATTCGCCAACCGTGCAGCGCTCAGCCGGTGTGGGTGCTCCGGTGTGTATGGCCTTGTCTGATGGCGGAAATGACGGATTAAGCATTAGCGGTATCAGCTTGGCTGGGCGCGCTACGCCTTCCAATCAAACCCAGCGGGTAAATCCAAGCGAGAACAACACCTATCGCCTCGATGGCCCGATCGAGCTGGCTGGCCCGACCAGTTCCTCAGGCGAACCTTCCGATGCCCAAAGCCCAGCCAACGGCACCACTAGTTGGACATTTTCTACGCCAAACCCCCTAGTGCAATCTCCCGCACCAACCATCACTTCTAGAGGTGAAACTGAAACAGTTACCCAAGCTTCGATATCGATCAAGCTCACCAGGGGTTCCGTGCCGGCTGCGGTGCCGGGCATACCCCCGCCCACACCAAGTTTGGCTGCCACGCACACCTTTACGGGTAGTTGGAGCATCAACACCGCTGCTGGGGTTGTCTCTGGCCAGCTAAAGGGTGAGGCCGTGCTTAGTAGTGGAACTTGGAAGCTACGGGGTGAAGCCACTGCGGTGGGTGGCACATGGAACATTCCCGCTGGCCGGGGTGGTTTCAGCGCCGATATTGCCACCAACAACGCTGGAACCTTCAACGACGACGCCATCTCCTGGCACCTCGACGGCCTCATCACCAACTAATTACTGATCACTACGAGAAGAAGCGGCCTAGCTACCGGTCGAAAGCCTTATGAGGGGCACTTTTTTGCCGATGGTTCTTGCGACGTGGCCTGGGTGCCCCTAGCCTCGTTACATAGTTGTAATCATGTGTCACAAATTTTGGCGATCCCTGGTTACTACTTATTGCGAGGTGCGGAGCCAGTCTTTTTGGGCCGCAGTTCGCGAAAGCCGATGCCCGGGACCTCCGGGTACCCGGTGTCGACATTTTCGGACATTCCTTTACTAGGAGGCTCAATATCTTGAGTATTCGCACACAGCGAGGCTCGACAAGATTTGGTGTAGCGGCGATCGCTGCTGCCCTCATCGCGTCGCTCTTCGCCTTCGCATCCCCAGCCGGGGCGGTGACCGTCGCTCAGCTAGATCCAACTCGTTATGCGGGCGCCGACCGTTATGACACAGCTGCCAAAGCAGCTCTGGATACTTTTGGCACGACCCCACGCCCCAATATCGTAATCGCCTCAGGTGAGAACTTCCCTGACGGCTTATCTGCTGCATACCTTGCAGGGGCCTTCAACGGTCCATTGCTACTTACCGCAAGCGACAGTCTGCCATTGGCCACTGCAAACGCTTTGGGCGTCTTCGGCAACAGCACCAGTACCGTTCACATCGTTGGTGGCACAGCGGCGGTTTCCGAAGCTGTAGCTAACCAGATCGCCGCTCAGGGATATACTGTCAAGCGGGTTAGTGGTGCTGACCGTTATGAAACCGCTGCAAAAATTTCCGCCGCTGCTAACGCGGTAGTCGGTGTTGGACAATTCCAAAACTCCCGCACTGCCATTGTCGCAACCGGGGCAAACTACCCCGACGCACTAGCCGCTGGCCCAATGGCATTCAGGGGACACCATCCGATTCTCCTTACCGATTCGGCGGCTCTCTCGGCCGATGCCGATACAGCTCTTACGAGCCTCGCAATTCAACGCGTTGTGATCCTCGGTGGTACCGCCGCCGTTTCTCAGGCGGTTGAAGATGCAATTACTGCTAAGGGTATTGCCGTTCAGCGTGTATCTGGTGCTGACCGTTTCGAAACGGCTGCCAAGCTTGCTACTGTGCTCCGTAATACAGAGCTTGAAGGCGGAGCCGATTGGCTAACGGCCTCAAGTCCTGCTGCCCCGATCACCTTGGCTCGTGGAACCAACTTCCCCGACGCTCTGGCTGCATCACAGGTCGGCGGCGCTCGATACGCTCCGATTATTTTGACGGGCTCTTTGCCGACCGCTTCAGGAGCATGGTTGAGCGCAAACATTGGCGGTGTGTCGAAACTCTATGTGATGGGTGGTACTGCCGCAGTCGACTCCGAGACCATTCAAGCGGTCGCTGATGCGTTGACCGCACCGACATTGGAAGCAACAATTACCGCTGAGCCTGGCCGCCCCACCTTTACGGTGGAGTTCAGCGCTCCAGTGATTGCGAATAACCCAGCTGGTGCAAACGATGCGACTAACCCGGCAAACTACCGTGTGAACAATGGTGCGACATCTGTCACTGGTGTCACCTATAATGCCACGAATAACACGGCCACGGTCACTGTGGACACCACTGCTCGTCCTAATGGTCTGGCCATCAACGATGTTGTTGTGGCCAGTGTCAGCAACTCGATTTCGAATGCCGTTGGCGTACGGGTGGCGCAGACATCCGCTACGGTTGGCCTCGATACCGCGAAGCCAGTCGGTACCTTACAAGCCTTCACCGGCCCGGTGGCTAGTAACAATAACGTCTGGGTAGTGTTCAACGAACCGGTGAAGGCAACCACCGGAACCGTGTCAATCTCTGGCGGCACTCCTGTGTCGCTTACTGGAGTCGGTACACCTGTTACCGTTGGCGGTACTGGCCATTACCTGGTTTGGGGTGTCAGCACTTCCATCGGCGAAGGTCAGGTCGCAACCATTGCGGCTGATCAGTTTACGGACATGGCCGGAAACACAAGCAATAAGCTGGAAGTCACTGCTACCAAAGATCAGGCAGGGCCGACGCTGAGTAGCGCAACGTATTCAGTTGTTGCTAGTACAAATCCAGCCGATCTCGCTACGCTCGAAGTAGTTACCAACGGTGCGACACACGGTACGGATCCAAGTATTACCATTACTGCCAAGGCGCAAGGCACCGCCACTGGCTTAGCCGGTAATGATTGGAAAATTGTTCCTGGTGCTGTCAATCCAGCTGGAGTCACGATTACTGTAAACAGCGCTCTACGTGAAATTGGTGTCAACGCACCGAATCTGACTACCGTTAACGCCAATGCATTGGTGGTCGCACTAAATAGTACGGGCGCATTTAATGGCATGTTCGCTGCTACAGTTGATGCCAACGGTCCGATCGACATCACAGATTTGGATGACGATACTACTGCTGGTGGTGAGTCAATTGTTACAGTTAAGCTGCAGTTCTCGGAGGCTTTGAACCCAACGATTTCCGGGGTTCTAGAAGGAGCCATCACGACGAAGGCCAATGTGGCACTTGCAGGCTCAACCTGGGCAGTTTCGTCAAGCGGCAGTTCACCACTCACTGGTCTCCAAGCTTACAGTTACAGCACTACGACTTCAGACAATTTGCCGAAGTCGATAACTGTGGTGGCGAACTCTGTGCGTGATCTTGCTGGCAACGGTAATGCGCTTCAGCCACAAACAGCTGTTAACGCTGGCTAACAATAATGCATGATGAATCACTTTGAAGTTTGAAGTGATTCGAGGGCCCCGGAAGAAATTCCGGGGCCCTTTGTATTTGTAGCCTTTGTAATGAGGTCATTTTCTTCATTCGATGGCGAGCAACACTACGGTGAAAGATGTTTGAGGGGGCGTTAGGTCCCCTGCTCAGCCGTCCATTCCTGACTCGTTCTGTAGCTACACATGAAGGTGTCTTCGTCGTCGTGGTCGACGGACCTCAAATGATCGATACGAAACATACGTGAATAGGAAGTTCAGGCGAACAGGTTGCTTCTATAAGGACGTTGAGCAGCGTTAACAACCATAAGCGTGGTGTTGGAAGTTGAGGCACTCCACAATCTGACCCTTTGAATGGACCGTCTCGAGCGAACCAAAATCGTGTAGTGCCGCAGGCTTGTACTCTAGGAACGCTTTTGGTGCTGCTGTTCGGAGCGACCGTGATTAGCGCGATGAGCGATTATCTCTGTCACGTGGTCAAAGGCGTATATATGGCTGTGGTATTGACCTGCGAACGGATTAATTACGTCTCACGTGTTCGGATAATGCATTTCATCCCGTGCGCCGCTTAATTGGGTGTTTAAGCATTAGGTGATGGAAATTCGAAAGCTGAGCGGTCCTGTTGCGGGTACCCTGTGAACCGTTGCGGCCAGGCGCTTTTAGTGTAGCCAAAGCAGCTTCTTCTAGTGGAATGGGTTGCTAGAGGATCGTGCCGCGGCTGGTGCACGGGTTAGATTCTTGCCGGAACCTGTCGAACACTTTGAATTAACTCATAACCAGGGGCGTGCCGGATTGATCGCGCCGTGACCCAGTACTGTATGGCAGATACGAGCAGTTCACAATGCGAGCAAATTACTACCGGCGCGATGACCTGGAACAAATGAAAGTTCAGAATGGGCATATCTCTGACCCATGGCAGTAAGTAGGCAGGAAACGCTAGATGGCCACCTCTCCGTGGATTGTTTGATCAGTGGGAATGGGTCGGTCGGTAATAGTAATGTTGTACGACCCAAATACCTGTTGGCCGTGACCCGTGAGCTCAACGTTGCCCACAACGCGACGAACGTTAAGGTTGTTGCTGCCCTCAATGACCATGCTGGCTTTAACTCTCGCTTCGTGGCGGATAGCTCGACTCCGACGGGTACGATGGACAATACGGGTACGCTGAGCGCTTGCAGTACGACCAACCGCTTCATTGTCCAGTACAGTGAAGCAACGGGAACCAGCGTCACGGCCTTGGCTAATTACGGTCTTGACGTCGACAATAACGGCGTGGTCGATATTACTGCTATATCGGTTCCGCTCACTGGGATCGATAACCCGCTTTTCCCGACTCGGGTCACCGTGGACTTCACGACTGGTGATCCGCTTCTGGTTCCAGGTACGGCCACTCGCTTGAACGTTTCCAACGTTCTAGACCTGGCTGGCAATGTGATTAGCCCCGACCTGACCTGCATCGCGGTTGCGGGCCTCACCCCGTCTGCTCCCTGAGCAGTTAGCTATCAGGATATTTAATTCCTAATTAAACGAGGAGTGGCCCTGGTCTTCGGACCAGGGCCACTCCTCGTTTTTAACCTCTTCAAAAGAACAAGGTAACGTTGAAACGTAAGCCGATTAGCTAATGTTCTGATTCGTTCATTGCAATGCATTGCCCTGCAGGTAGATGGTTGGGTATGCCGCCTTAAAATAAAGAAAATTAAATTTGAGTGGTTGTAAATAGCTGGCGTCCCGAACTGGACAGTTGACCTAGGCGGTTGGACCTTGCCCACTGTGCACAGATAGACCGGTATCTCCGGGAAACCTCACCAGGTTAACAAACCATTTTTGAGTATCTTTAACCTTCATATTTATATATGCCTTAACCTCGGATTCAGTTTCAAATGAGCATGTTGTAGATGGAATCGATATTGAGGCTTCATGGATGAATACAGTATAACGTGGATATTCCATGTGCCGGAGTATAGTATGCAATATAACTGATTTCAACGCGCTCTTGTATGGTCTTAGATGAGCCTAGCGTTGAACGCGAGGGTTTAAATATCGGTATGTTATACAGTCTCTAATATACTCAAAGGGCGCGGATGTTACTGTCAAAATCATCTGGAGTTGTGTATCTGCCTCCACCGAAGTCGGCTTGCTCGTACTGTTAGCTTATGCTGTTAAAAGACAGTGATTCAGCCGCCGATGCATTCTGCCGCTGATTTCGACGGAAATTGCGACGTATGGAATATCGCCTAAACTCGCTCGTCATGGCTGTTGAGGTGAAATCGGCGGGACAGTTTGGCCGCACACGTGGTTTGTTGGGTTCGGTGCTCGTTGCTATCGCCGTATTGGCCCTGGCGGCCTGTAGTGATGGCTATGAGAATTCCGCCGATAACGCCCGTACGAAAGAGCCCAAAACCTCAACGTCAGTGCCCAGAGGTGAAGAGGCCTATGAAATAGGCTTGCCCGAAGACCCCGATGGTTCTTCGGTTGACTTCGTTGCCTTGCACAACGTTGACGATGACGATGCCGATAGCAACGTCGATGACGAAGACCTGGTGCCAGAACACGCCTATGTCGCCTATGAATCGGTAATCGACCAAGGTGTTGAGCGAGACGTCTGGACCGAAGCCGAAGGTGTAATAGCAGTACTCGAGATCTTGTTAGGTGAGCGCCCTGAATCAGCTATCGACGTGTGGAATGCGGTCACAAGTTCTAGCTTTTCGGGCGTTGTATCCCGAGCGGTGTGGTTGCTAGATGAGCCGAGCGTTGATGATGCAACTAAAGACGAGCTGAGCCGACTGCTCAGCGTGATTGCGCCACCGATAGATGAAGTGTTCCCCGAGCTAGCAGGTGACAACGCTGAACCGTCACGCCAGAAATCGGACGATTCTGCCTATGGCGGCGAGCTAGTTCGCATTCAACTAAGTAATTGTGTGACCCCAGCGTTCGACAAGTTCGCCTCGATCGAAGCCCGAGACGATGTTGAGTGCTGGAAAGTGATTTCTAGAACCACCAACCACCGGCTGCGGGTCATATTCCCTGAAGGGCTAGAAGACCAAGCCCAAGTGGCGCTCGAAGCCATGGTGGCCACTGATGCGGCCAGCCAAGACTGGGGCGCTCAGGGCGGACCGGCCAGCTTATTAATCACCCCGGCTAGAAACAAAGCAGCGTTGGGTCTCGCTACCGTTAACCCCAACGTTATGACCGGCGATGAATGTGTGATCTCAATGTTTGCCGGAGAGTTTGCCCGTGGAGCAGGGGGCCACGGAGTCGATTTCGGCCAGGTTGTGGCGCACGAGCAAGTGCATTGCCACCAGTTTGCTTCATTCGGAAACCTGGGGGATCAAGACTGGGTAGTTGAAGCCATTGCCGAGCTTTATTCACACCTAGTAGTGCCAGACGGGGGTGTTGAACGGCTGTTGATTTCCCATTTCATGACTGGATCATTGGTTAAATCGCTTGACCAGATGAGCTACGAAAACTGGGTGTGGTGGCAATACATGGTGAACCATTCATCGCCTGCTCATGTGTGGGAGCTACAGGGCCGCCTATTACGAAGCGGATTGCAAGGTTTAGCCGCCGAGCCTGGTATTGCCGAGGCTTTCCACAACTTCACCATCGATTTGGTATCAGCTGGGATACCAACCAGAAGTGCCCCCATACCGCCATTTCGCATGGCACCGCGACTGGCCACAATTTCCTCTGAACAGACGGTGTCCACCGATTCGCAACAGTTCGTGGCGTCGCGACACGTGGTTCACTATAAGGCAGAACACCTCTTCACCCAGGAAGACCGCACCGAAACCGACGGCATCACCCAGTTGGCAACGGTAGAAGCCAGCACCAACCGAGCTAGTTGGGCTGGACTACCTCCCGAGGTGCGCAGCCGTTGCGACAAAGCCGAACGCTACATAGTGGTTTCCACCATCACCAAGCCAGAAACCCACACGTTCACCTTCGATGTCACCGAGGCCGAGAAGTACGGGTGCGACTCGTGCTTGGGTGGAACCTGGGTGCTCGACAATGAAACTTTCGCTAACGCCATTAATCAGCTGGTGGCGGCGGAAGGCTTGCCACCAGGAGCCTCAGCGCGAATGGAACTGATTGGCGACTATTTCTATCGTTTCGACGGTGCCGGTAGTGCTATTGCCTGGCGGGACAATTATGAAATTCGTAACCACGTTTCAGCCTCGGGCATGAACATGACCCTCAGTGTGTTTGTCGATTCGATCGAAACGTCACAGTACGGGGCTGATGGTGAACGCTTCACTGCTTGGGATGCTGTGACCGTAGATTATTTGTCACGGATGGAGATGCCCGGCATGGGTATCGGGGTGGCCGTGTCGCCAGATGAAAGCGTAATTTCCGCTTTTGGGGGAACCTTTTCTGGCCCTGGCGGTGGGCTCGACCCGGCTCAGCGTGCCGGTGGCACCTACACCTGTACAAAACAAAGCTTAGAGCTGGTGCTCGACGCATTTGCCGACGCTCCAATTCGCTTCACCCGCGTGGCAGCGCCACCAGAACCACCGGTTGTCCTCGCCCCATAGCAACAGCACCTAGTGCGCTAATAACCCAAGGTGACAGGCTTTTGTGCCGATACTGTCATAGCTTCATCGTAGAATGGGTTGAAGCTAGAACCTTAGGAGGACGAATGGTCACAGTTATTGAATTCGACGAAAAAATGGCTGAAATCAAGGCTATCGTTGTGAAAAACGGGCTAACGCTGGAGCGGTTCGCCGAACTGGGGGCTGCTGATGAGCTGGACAACCCGGTACTGCGCGAATTATGGCTCGCTTGGGATTATCTCTTCGATAATTCTGACGACAAGTAGTCCATGCCAGCAGTCCTAGCTGAATTAGCGGAATCGCTTAAGGCCGAGCTTGCTTCATTAGTTGAGTTAGCTATCGGCATCAAAGATGCGTTTGCTTTGGAGAGCGTCGCCGGGCGGGCTGATTATGTAGATTTACGAACGCGCAATGCTAAGAGCTCCAGCAGCAACCTGCGGGATTATTTGCCTTTGAGCAGAAAAGAAGACGAAAACTCGGGTCCGTATTTATTTCTAAAAGCGTCTTACAAATTGAGCATGGATGATGAAGGCGAACATCTCATGGTCGAAACGTCGAGTTTTGGGTTATGGACGACACTCCGCAAGAAGAACCAGCCCGTGCCTGTTTTCCGAGTTGAATATGACCGGCGTGCAAGACAGAAACCGAATTCGCATGTGCATATTCATGCGGAATCCGTAGAACTTGGTTGGGTATACGGTAGCGCCGGTCTGCCGCTTCGTAGACATGAGGAGATCCATTTTCCTCTTGGGGGTCATCGTTTCCGACCAACCTTTGAGGAACTTTTATTATTTTTAGACCGTGAAGATTTGTTTCGGGACTGGTCCAGCAAAGACTGGAAAGCACATGTCCAAGAATCACTAGAACGCTTTCGGGCTAACCAAGCAAAGGCAACGGTCCGGCGATATACAGATGAGGCGATCGAGGTACTTAGAAGCGCTGGCTATAAGGTGACTGACCCTGCATCACAGCCTTAGAAAACGACCGGAAACGAGAACCTGCTAGCTGTGTAAACCAAGCGACATTTAACGGTCGGCTCCATTGTTGCTGAATACGCTCATTCGCATCTAGGGATTCTCAACCTTCGTCTATGAGATGGTGCCTTTTCATTTGCAGTGTTTCGTACCAAGCGAACACGGTAACCGCGGTCGGCATGTCACAGGGCGGGGGCATAATTGGTTGATAGTAAGGTACGGGCCAAAGCATAGGAAGTGCAGTGGTTTTGGGGTTTAACCAGAAGCGAACCATTCCAACAAAGCGGCACCGTCGGCCACTAGTGGCCTTGGCCACCTTGTTGGCCGCCATTTTGGCAGTGCTTAGCGCCAGCCCGGCCAGCTTCGCCGACACCGACGACAGCCCAATTAACGCCGACACCGGAAACGATCCGGCTTCCTCACCGAACGTCCCCACCTTCACAAACTCCATGGTGCCCATGGCCGACGGCGCACCCACCCTGGTAATCCCCGACGTGCGCTTCGTTCCGACCTCACGCCGTCAGGTTTCCCTTGGTGTGGAGCACGTGCATTTCGCCCGGGCCGCACCCGCCGCGCAAGTAGATGTGGCCATAATCAGCCCCGAAGCTCGCAGTCGCCTAAGGGTGATGACCGCCCGCAACCAAGTAGCGGGCTGGCGTGAAACCGTAACCTCAATGTGCGCCCGCATCTCATGTTCGGTCGCCATCAACGGTGACTATTGGGATTCACAAAACCGCCCCAGCGGTGGCGTTGTAGTCGACGGCGAGCTGTATCAATCACCCCCACCAAACCACGCCTATTTCACCATCGACCAAGCTGGCACCCCCAGCACCAACGCCTTCACCTGGACCGTGCAGTTAGCACTTGAAGGCGGCCAAATCATCCCCATCGATGCCGTGAACCGACCAGCCGACCCGGGCCAAGTAGTGCTTTACACCGCTCGACGGGGTTCCACCACCAAAACACCCGACGATACCCGTGAACTGGTGTTACAGATTCTGGAACAGCACTCTAGCGGAAGCTACCGGGTGAAAATTGTCGATCAGCGTACCACCGGCAACCTGGGCATTCCCCCCGGCATGCTAATTCTGGCTGGCCGAGACAGCGCCGACGCCGTTCTTCAAGAACTAGGCACCCAAGCTGCTCTCGGCAACGACACCGGTACCATCACCATTGACATTGGCACCACCGAATACGCCCTTGGTGGCTCACCCCGACTAATCCAGAACGGCTTCTACGACTTCCCCCATCTCGACCCCGCCGCCATTGGCCGCCACCCACGCTCAGCGGTGGGATTCACCGCCACTGGCGAAGTGCTGCTGGTCACCGTTGATGGGCGCCAACCCAACCGCTCACTCGGCCTGGGTTACCCCGAACTCGCCGAATTGTTGGCACACCTTGGTGCCGTTGAAGCCATTGCCCTTGATGGGGGAGGCAGCACCACCTTCGTGGTGGAAGCCCAGATGGCGAATCGCCCGAGCGACGCCTCACCCCGCGCCGTGGTCAATGCCCTGGTGGTCGACCCACCAACGGTTGGTTCGGCCCGCCTTTCGGGTGCTAACCGCTACGCCACCTCGGTGGTCGCTTCCCAAGCGGCTTTCCCCAACGGTTCACCAGGGGTGATCATCGCCAGTGGTGACAACTTCCCCGACGCTCTAGCCGGGGCCGCCGTCGCGGGTGCCACCAACATGCCGGTCCTGTTAGTAAGCAGTAACTCCATACCGGCCGAGGTGACCAACGAAATCCGACGCCTTGGTGCCCACTCAGCCATAATTCTCGGTGGTAATGCCGCTATTAGCCCACAGGTTGAAACTCAGGTGCGGTCGATGTTGCCCTTCGTGGAACGGGTTTCTGGTTCGGGGCGGGTTGAAACCGCGGTGGCACTTTCAAAGATGGTTTACCCCAACGGCGCACCCGTGGTTTACCTGGCCACCGCCAACACCTTCCCCGACGCCCTGTCGGCTGGGGTTGGGGCTGCTACCGAAGGGGGGCCCGTGCTTCTGGTTTCAGGCGACACCTTGGCACCGGCCGTGGCAAACGAACTGGCCCGCTTGGCCCCAAGCCGCATTGTGATTGTGGGTGGTACCCAAGCCATTTCAAACACCATCTTGAACCAAGCCAGCGCTATTGCCTCCACCAAACGAGTTTCGGGGGCTAACCGCTACGCCACCTCGGCCGCCCTGAACCAGTTTCTGTATGGTTCGGGCGGAGTTGTGGGCGCAATGGCTGGAAACAGCCAAGCCGTTGTGGCCACCGGCGCCGATTTTCCCGACGCGCTAAGCGGTGCCTGGCTGGCAGGTCAACGTCAACAACCATTGTTGCTGGTAGAGCCCACCTGTACCCCCGAACCTGCCTTGCGGGCCGCCGATACATTGGGGGTGAACACCATTACAATTATGGGCGGTCGTGCTGCGATAGGTGCGCCCGTTGAGCGCTTGGCCGTATGTGCGAAGTAGTTCGAAAATGGAAGTAGATAACGAATAGATGTCGCGGGTGGCAGTATTTTCCCAACGTCAAAGGTTGGGTTGGAAGGATAATTGTGAAGAAGTTTTTGGCGGCCCTATTTGCTGTCACCTTGGTCTTCGGTGCCGCCGCCTGTGGCAGCAGCGACGACAAAGATTCAGAAACCACCACCTCCGAAGCCGAAACTGAAAGCCCTAGCACCACCGATGCTGACGATGGGCCGGGGCGGGCCGTAGTAAATGGCAATTCGGGCGACGACGATTCAGACGACAATGGCAACAACTCCGGTGGCAACTCGGGCAATTCCGGTGGTGTGGAAACCGTTTCACCCGACCCGAATATGAAGCCCACCGAATCTGAAATCCCCATGTACGAGGGTTAATTTGCGCTGGCCGCGCCTCCTAACGCCATTAGCAGTCTTGCTATTGGCGCACCTGGTGTCGGCCCTCATAATTAAAGGCCCGGTAGCAGTACCCGACGTGACCGGCTACCTGGCCTATGCCCAATGGCCAGCCGGAGGGCTAGCCCCCTCTAGCCAACTGGGGTTCTTCCCCGCCTATGGGTTGTTGTTAGCCCCCGTAGCCATTGTGGCCAGCTGGTTTGGCACACCGGTGAACGAATCATCGGGGCTGTTGCAAACCTCGGCTTTGGTGCTAAACGCATTAGCCGCGGTTGGCGCGGCTGGGCTGGCCCTATGGTTGTGGCATGGGCTAAGTGAGCCAACAAAAGAGCGGCCACAACCCCGTGAACCGAGCGGTGACAAGCACCTGCCACAGGTTGCGGCAACCGAAAAACACGTGGGTGGGCATAGCGGCTCGAACGAGATTGGCGAAGGCACTGCCGCCCCATGCGATCTGGCTGCTAGCCGCTGGTCAGGGTCACCGTGGTGGTTTGGCGTTGTGGCGGTGTTGGTCGCGTTGCACCCCTCGCTTAGTGTGGCCTCGAAAATTGCCTGGCCCGAAGTTTTGCTGGCCGCGTTTGTTTTAGGCCTATCGCTGCTAATGGCTCGACTCGATCGGCGCTGGCCAGCGTGGTTCATCGCAGGGTTCTTAGCTGCCATAGCCACCGGGTTTCACCCCCGAGCAGCGGTGTTAACACTTGGAGTGTTGGCAGCGGTTCTTCTCAAACCGCCACCTAAACGCGGTGAAACTATGGCGGCAGTGGTTGGTATCGGCGCAGCCGTGGTGGTGGTGGTTTTGATGTTGGCCACCCTGTACCAAGGCGAATCGCCATTCGGTCGACTATGGGCCATTGTCACTGGCAGTGGAACCGGTGGTGCTACCGCGTCATCGTCCGCCTTGGTGAACGGGCGTAGCGGCGTTACCTGGTACTCAGCTTCTGGTGGCCAGATATTGGCGCTCGCCACAAGCACATTCGGTTTAGCGCTCGTTGGCCTCATCGCTGGGGCCAAAGAAACGCTGAGCGCCACTCGAAGCCGTCTATCGCCAATGTTGCGTGGCCGCCGTGACCAAACCAATCTTCATGGCGAAACCGGTTCACCACACCAAGACGACGCCAGTAACCGGGTGGGAATATTCCTGTTCGTCTCGGCCCTAGCGGCTCTCGTTTTAGCCTCGCTTTCTCTTCAAGGCTCGAACCGTGCCGACGTGTGGGCCTATGGCCGCTACCTCGACCCCTACGCTGTAGCGCTCGCCATCTACGGATTGTACGCACTGACCCGCCAACGCTCACGCCTCTGGCTGCTTGTGGGCGCAGCAGGCACCCTCGGTGTGGCGACCATGGCTTCGGTTGCCACAGTTGACGCCGCTAGGCGGTCACCGCTTCGCATTATGGGATTAGGCAACGACCAGTGGTGGACGATAGCTAACCGGCAGGCCCCAACGGCCCTCATTGTTTTGACCGTAGTGGCGGGCGTGGGGTTAGTACTCTTGGTGGCAGCCAACCTTTTGGGTAGGTCGCGGTACCGAGGGCTGGTTTGGGCGGTGTTTACTCTGGGGTTGGCAGCGTCTGTTGGCTGGGCGAATCTAGGTGGACTTCGCCATGTGCATTCCGTGGGTGAGGTGGCTACCCGCCAATACAGCACTGCCGCCGTGGTGGCAGAACGTGCGAAGAACGATCCGGCCATCACATGTTTGGCCCATGACACCTACGAAGTGCGTAGCTATGCCCGTTGGATGTATCAACTAGCGCTACCTAGCCTGCGCCACCAAAGAATTTCGCTAGATGACCAAAGCCAAACCCCATGTTCTGCGCTGATAATCGCCACCACCAAAGGTGACCACATGGTTAAACATCAAGCCGAGCTTATTGGTAAAGAACCCGGTGCGAGCTGGGGCCTTTGGCGACTGCCTGCACCCCACTGAGCCGTTTCACAGGGGCTAAACCTTTGAAGCGTAAATCTCGTTTCAGAGGCTTAGACACGGTTGGCTACCGAGCGAGAACACGGCGTTGTTGAGCTGATTTGAGAGTGCTCTTACGGTGAACTGGGGTTGGTGCCACCCGGTAAATAATGTCGAGGTGTAATACCGGCTTCTATTTCTAAACGGCGGGCGTGTTCTAGCACTTTCTGGCTAACAGCACGATGGGAAGCAATCAGATCAGCCAAAATGGCCAGCACCGCCATCAAGAACGCCACAATCACAAAAATGGCCCCTAACACCACCGACTGTAAGTGACCGGAACGGCTGCCGTTCACCAGCCAATCCCAGGTGAAGGGGGTAAAAGCGGCTGCGGCACAAAGCACAAAAACTATGGTCAATACACCAAAAAATTTAATTGGTTGGTAAGCCGCGAACACTCGAATAATCGTTAGAGCATTACGCCTTATATAACTCCAGTTGCTGCTAAACAACCGAGAATCACGAGTCTTCGGATTTGTTTCAACTGGAACGTGTGTGATTGCTAAACGAGAAGCCCCGGCTTGGATGATCGACTCGATGGTGTAGGTGTAGTGGGTGATCACAATGAGCGACAATGCGGCCTCACGAGAATAGGCCCGAAACCCAGAGGTGGCATCGGGAATGTTGGTGCCCGACACGATGCGCACCACCCAACTGCCTAAAACCTGCAAACGTCGTTTCAACCACGAAAACTCGGCCACCGAACGCACATCACGATCGCCCACCACAATGTCGGCTTGACGCGCCACGATAGGCGCCACCAAATCGTGGATACTGGCACCGCAATACTGGTTGTCAGCGTCGGTGTTAACCACCACATCGGCCCCCAGTTTTAACGCGGCGTCTAGTCCGGCTTGAAACGCGAAGGCCAAGCCCCGGTTTCGGGGGAGCGACACAATGTGGTGCACGCCTAGTGAGCGAGCCACCTCAACGGTGTTGTCGCTCGATCCGTCGTCGATCACCAAGAACTCAACCGTGTCGAACCCCTCCACCTGAGTGGGTAGATCAGCCAGGGTAGCTGGCAGCTGTTTTTCTTCGTTCAAACAGGGTATTTGGATGATTAACTTCACAAATAAAGGGGTTTCTACCGGGGGAACTTAGTGATTTAGCCATCAGTCGGTGTTTGCTACGAACACCGACTGGCACTTGGAACGTTCGACACGTATTACTCAGCTGGCCTCACGATAACACTTAGCCGAAGGGGCTCTTGGCCAGGTTCGCTAAACCAACGGAAACCTTCTTGTAACATTTCAAGTCCAAGAACGTACTCGCCCGGAGGCAAGGGCTCACCATGGTCGTTAATGGCGTAAATAGCAACTGGTAAGACTTCCGAATCCCCAGCCCACATATAGTGGGGTATCGGTACCCGGTACGGTGCCTCAAAGAGTAGAGCGCTAGAACCTTCAGTATAGGTTTGTGAAGATAGCCATCGAAGTCCCATGCGGATAACCCCGGGTGCAGGCCATGTGGAATCTGCAGGCCAGGCAAAATGGGTGTCGGAGTTGGTAACTTGAACGCATAAACCCACCCAGCCACCGCTTGTTACTTCAATGATTTGGGGTGGGGACTCTCCTCTAGCAGGTTGCGAACAATCGATAGGTGCTACAACGGTGGGTTCGCCAGCCCAAGCAGGTGATGATCCTGAGCCGAATGACGATATCACGCTAATTTCAGCCATCATGTTGTCGAGTGGACGCTCTGTCATCCAACCCTTTGGCAATAGTGCACCTTCTTGTGCCAATTGTTCATATATTGGCCCTGGTCTCACCCATACTGCCTGGTTGTTTAACCCGTCTAATGCCACTACAGCAGAGTCCACCCATTCGTCAGCCTGCTCATTGTGGAATGGCACGACATCTGGTTTAGCTATCGCCAAATCTACGTCATACGCTGCTTCTGGCCCGCGTATTCGTTTGCTGAGCACAACTTTAGGTATCCAATAACCATAGGAATATTCGGCCTGGTGTGATAATTCAAAGCTATCCACCCCAATAACCTTTACCTGGGTGGTATCTACGGCACGTTCTAATTCAGGAATGAAATGCCAGTTATTATATACTGATGCAGTAAAATGTTCTAGAGGTTGAACTGTTAATAGTCCAAAAGCAATAAATAAAACAATGATTAGTGAACTTGCAAGAGTGTAAGCCCCGTGTGTTATTAGGATATACAGCGATATAAGCACTGCTATTGATAGTAACACTGCACCAATAACGATAACTTGGCTTCCAAACAGCCAAAAATGCGGATATAGGGATAAGACCATGTTCCAAACGATCTCCCCTTTGAACAGGTTGGTGCCGCGGGCTGCTATTAACGCTACATTTAAAAAAATACTACAGATAATAGTTGCGATTAGAAGTGTGCGTTGTGCTGATTTTATCGCGAACAGTGTGGCTATTCCAATAGCAACTAGGATAGGTACAAATGATTCGTTATACCTACCATAAATAAGGGTGTCGGTTCTTGGATTGTTGGTCACAAATGATAGGACTGAAGTGGTGAATAACGCTGATAAACCAATAAAGATAGTCGTAAGTGTTAAGCGTCTTCTGCTGCTCAAGGGTGTCTCTCGGTGAAGGATCAACCAAAGAATTGCCAGACCCCCAACTGTGGCTAATCCCAATGAGCCAATTGTGAGATACCAGCCTTGGCCCACCATGCCTGCCCCGGTTTTAGGTAGATAGGACGGTGTAATAAGCCGGTGAATTAGTTCCTTGCTGGTTCCTTCGTCAGCATTTTTGTCGGGCCATCGTGCGGCTACTACCCACGCACTAATTAAACGGCTTCCAAACCAGCCCAATAGCAAACCCGCTATACCAAGGGTGGCAACTCGTTTGGTAACCCACCCGAAACCTGCTGCTACTACAAAACCGACTATACAAAGTACTAGAACAACTAGATAACGAGGGTGGGCAGCGTGAAGAAATAGGGTGGTAGGCACTATTGCTAATCGTTGCCAAATTGGCCGCTCTTGTTCATCTAGGGTTAGCCATACTGTGATGGCCCACCAAATGGTAAGAGGAATCAAAAGATTCTCTGACCAGGCAGAACCTGAGGTAACGAGGATTGATGGATAGAGCGCGCTGATTACAGCACCTTGTAGTGACGGCTTTGAACCAAAACCCAAAACCCTATGTAGTAGTAGCCATGCTAGAGGTAAAACAGCAGCCATCAAAAATGCATTTAAAACCTGAGCTCCCTGAAACAGCGCGGCTGGATTGTTTCGTACAATCCAAGCAATTGGTGCCAATAGAAGTGAGTAGCCCCAGGCGTATACTGGGCCAGCTAACATTTCATCTGCTGGCCGAAAACCTGCCAGAAAACTGGCGTTACCTAGGTATCCGGTTTCATCCGGTGTGACGATTGGTCCAGGTATATTCCTGGCAAACCACAGGTGAACTCCTATCAAGAGTACAAATCCTACGGATAGCCAAACGGCAGGATTAGGCTGGCTGCTTGCGTATGGGGCTAAGTCTTTATCTGGCAGGCCTCTCATAGCAGGCTTTTCACAAATATAGAGGTGACCCTCCTCGCCGCTGCGCTTGTTCATAGTCGGCAAAGCCTAGTGGCAAATGATGTGGCCTAGATACTCAGGGCGAACGTGTTGGCGTAGTATCAAACAGGGCCACTTCATTGGCCTAATTTTGTCATGCACTTTCTTGCCGAGCCCTCCGCCGAGACAGAAACCGCCCCATCGCTGGGCCCCACCGCGCCTGCCCCTACCAAGATTGAACGCAATCTAAACATTGCGGCTTGGGTTTTGTTGGGTGCGGTAACGGCTTGGGTTTCTTGGCAAAGCCTGAAACACGACTTCCGCACCGAAGCGCTAGTAGGCGACCAAGCTTCGTTCTACCTACAAATCTTAAGCTTGGCCCACGACGGCCACGACCTTTCCTACAACGCTCTCGACTACGCCCGCTGGCAAGTTGTGGAATGGCGCCCTGTTCCCTACGGCCTTTACTTCCAGGCCTTCAGCGGAGGATGGGCCTTCGCCAAACCTTACGGCTATTCCGTCCTAGCAGCTCCCTTCTATCGCTTGTTGGGCCCCATCGTGGGCGTGGCTTTCACCAACACGGCACTAATTTGGGCACTTTTAGGTACCAGCATTGCCATTTTGCGCCAATGGTTACGAGGTGCTGTGGTGCCGTTGGTAACCCTGGCCTTCGTGTTCGCGTCGAATGCTTATCTCTACGCCTACCCGGTGGGAACCGACCTGTTCTTACCCGCCTTGGTGGGTGTGTGCGCCTATCTGGTGGTGTATGGAACGAAACACAACCAGTGGTGGCCCGTTGCTTTAGCCGCCGGGGTTCTAGCGTTTTTGGTGGCTGAAAAGACCACCATGTTGGTGGCCTTATTGCCCTTGGTTGGTTATGGCTTTTGGCAGGTTCGCAGCTGGCAAAAACGGGTGATGGTGGCGCTCGGCTTTGTTATGGTACTGGCAGTTTCGATTGTGCCGTATCTGCATTATTCCGATGGGAAGTCGTGGAACGCCTACGGCGGCGATCGTTATTACGGGCGAGTGCAAGTACCGTTTCAACCCCTCGAACCAGGTGAAGAAATGGTGCTCGATCCGGTGGCCACCGACGAAAATTTCACGGTTACCTACATCACCAACTCGATACGACACAACATTCCCGAAGCTTTGAAGTCGGCCTTCTATTTTCTCTTCGGACGCCATGTTGGCCTGCTTGTTATTTACCCAATAGCGCTTTTTGGGATTGGTCTAGCGCTGTGGCGAGCAAAAACCATGTCACCCGAAGCCATTGCTGCCCTGGTCGGCATCATCCTTTACGTTGGTCTTTACCTGGTTCTCTTCCCCGACAACTTTTGGGGCGGCGGCCAAGCCATCGGCAACCGTTATTTCCTCCAAATTGCACCCTTAGCGCTGGTAGTCATTGCAGGCACCAAAATTCCCTCGCGATGGTTGGGTGGCGCAGCCGTATTAGCAGTGGCGTGCAGCCTGACTTTTCAGTGGCACGCCCACCAACACCCTTCAGAAACCATGTACAAGCTGTGGCACCAAAGCCCGGCTCAAGCGTGGTTACCGTTCGAAACTAACCAAGACGGCCGGAATTATTGGAACTGCGGTGCCTACATCTGTGACGACAACAACCCCAAGTTGGCCGAAGAAGAATATAAGGCCTGGTTGTTAACCCAAGAAGACTCTAAATCCCAAGAAGACTCGAAATAATGCGGAATCGAAAGCTGCTGGTCACGGCTTTTGGCACGCTGGTGGGTCTGGTAGCAGCAGCTTTTGTGGTGCGCACCCTATTGGTGGAATGGGATGGCACCAAAGAGGCGTTATCGGGTGCCTCTTGGTCTTGGATGTTTCTGAGCCTCATACTGGCGACGGCAGCCATGGTGGCCGTGGCCTGGGTTTGGGCTGATGTTGTTGCTGCTCTGGAATCACGCCACCACAACCGAGGCGATTTCGTTGCACGCTACTTTGTCGGCGAACTCGGCAAGTATCTTCCCGGTGGAATTTGGACGGTAGTCGGCCGAGCCGAACTGGCCCGGCGAATTGGAATACGCCGCAGCGTGGCCTACGGCAGCGTGGCGCTTTCTCTCATCACCTTATATTTAGCCGCGGCGGGCCTAGCCACCGCCTTGTTGCCCTTCAGTCTGGCCAGCTCAAATAGTGAAGGCAGCGATCTACGGGCCATCTTCGGTATAGGAATTGTTTTAATCGGCGGGCTAGTGGTGCTTCACCCCAAGACGTTGAACTATGTGGTGGGCATTGCGGAGCGAATTGGTAAACGCCCCATAAACGTGGCTATTCCGCCCGGGCGGACCATGACCATATTGGTGTTGCGTTATGTGCCAGCGTGGTTGGGTATCGCGGCATCTAGCTATGCCGTGGCCAGGGCCTTAACTCCCGAAGTTTCCATGCCCAAAGTGGCCTTAGCTACCCTGGCCTCATGGATCGCCGGGTTTATTGCCGTGCCTGTACCCGCTGGCGGAGGGGTACGCGAAGCGGTATTCCTAGCATTGTGTGGTCTACCAGCCGGTATAGGGGCCGCGGTGGCCTTAATTTCCCGTCTATTATTTGTAGTGGTTGACGCCATCGGCGCCGGTGCCGGTTCGCTTATGTTGCGCCGTAGCACCACACCCAGCCCGCTATCAACGGAGCAGTTTTGACTAGTCGTATTGAGCCCCCAGACGCCACAGCGCAGCTGCCACGGCGTGAGGTAGCCGTGTTGTTACCTTCCTACAACGAAGCCAACAACCTGGTAGAAGTGGTGCCCGAAACTTTGGCCATCTTGGAAGCAGCCGGACTCGACTACGAGGTGGTAGTGGTTGACGACGGCTCGACTGACGGCACCCGTACCGTAATGAAACCCATGATCTCGCCACGCACTCGTTATCTACGGCTGCGGCGAAACTCGGGTAAGTCGGAAGCTCTTCGAGCCGGGCTCTCGATGATCGACGCCGAGTTTGTGGTTTTGATGGACGCCGACGGCCAAGATGACGCCACCCAAATCCCCGCTTTGGTGGAACGCTTGCGTAACGGTGAAGCAGACCTGATCACCGGACGCCGAGCGCTGCGCAACGACCGTTTCATCAAACGCAACACCTCGAAGATTTATAACGCCGCCACCGCCAAAGTTACCGGTGTGGAAGGCCGTGATTTCAACAGTGGTCTCAAGGCCATGACCGGAGATTTAGCTGAATCGCTAGAGCTTTATGGCGAACTACACCGTTACATTCCGGTGTTGGCTCACTGGAGCGGTTTTCGCACCTTAGAAGTGGATGTTGACCATCACCCACGTCGCCATGGCACCACCAAGTTCGGCAAAGCCCGGTTTTGGCGAGGTTTCCTCGATCTCATCACGGTGAAATTCCTGACCACCTACACAGCCCGGCCCTTCCATCTCTTTGGGGCGCTGGGAGTGGTGTTAGGTGGGGTAGGTTCGGCGCTGTTGGCGTGGATGCTGGTTTTAAGAATCCAAGGCAACACCGTAGGCGACCGGCCCGCCCTATTAGCGGGAGTGTTGTTAGTGATGGTGGGGGTGCAGATGGTGAGTTTGGGCTTAATCGGTGAGCTAATTGTGCATTTACGTCGGAATCGTCAACTCGATCGGGAATCACTAATCGAGGTGCGCCAATGAGCGACGATGAAGCCCACGGTGGCGGGCCAAAGAGCACGGCGGCTGGTGGTGGGGATGGAATAAAGCCAGCCAGAGAAGCACGGCGAACCATTGGCTTAGCCCCAGGCGCGCCCGAGGCGGCCGCTGGACAAGACGCCAAGAAATATTCGACCTCAAACCCAGTGGTGCTACGCCTATTCAACTCGTGGGCCAAAGATTTGATCAATGCCCTCGACCTCGACTCGACCAAACCCGACGTGGTGGTTGATGTTGGAGTAGGTGAAGGTTTGGCCCTAGAGCGCGTTATTGGCACCAACCAGCCAATAATCGGCGTGGAATACCGCCTCGACAAACTAAGTCTCGCCACCAGACGCTTACCGGCCCTAGCAGGTGTGGTGGCTGATGCCGGCATGGTGCCCTTAGCCGACCACAGCGTTGATCTGGTGAGCTCAATTGAGGTGCTTGAACACCTAACGCACCCTGAATTGGCGGTGGCTGAATTCGCGCGTTTGGTGAAGTCGCGAACGGGTCGGGTGGTGGTTTCAGTCCCGTGGGAACCGTGGTTTCGGCTAGGAAACCTAGGTCGAGGCAAAAATATTGCCCGCTTTGGGAACGACCCCGAACACGTTCAACAATTCAACCCCAAGCGTCTGGGCTCATTGCTGCAGGCTGACTTCGAACAGGTGCAGGTGAAACCATCGTTTCCTTGGTTAATCGCGGTGGCCACCAAACCGCTACATTAAACGCGGCGTGGCCAACCAAGGCAGTGTGTTGGGTACCAGGCCTTATACCTCGCTGGGGTGCTAGAAAATTTAGTTAGTGTCGGTGTTGGTTTTCTTACGCCCAAACCAGCTGGCACCACCGAGAAACACTAGCTCAAAGGCGAAATCCCAAGCCCGTAACAATACCGCCAGTGCCGCGGCATCTCCAATACCAAAGCGGTCAGCCAAGACAGTGGCAATTACCCCTTCACGAATTCCGATTCCGGCTGGCGTTATGCCAATCATCCCAGCTATGACGCCGGTAAAGCTGGCACCGAGAAGAAGCGGAATGTCTTGCCAACGCATAGGCATTAGTGCCGCTGCAAGGGCCAACATCTGAGCAGAGCGCAGAACGGTGTTTAGGCAGAACAGGGCGGTTGCTTCAAGCAGTACGCCTTCTTGTAGAGGGTAGTCGGCTAGAGCTCTGAACCCCGGAATCCGCTTTGTGGCGAAGCCCATAAGCCAAGGCAGACCCACCAGGCCGATCGCTGCGCCAATGCCAAGTATTAGACGGATTAAACCGGGAACCACCGAAGATGGAATGAAGATGGCACCAAAGAGTGTTGTCCACCCAAGTAACAACACTGCCTCTAGCACAAACGAAGCGCCGGCCACGCTGCGAGGAACCCCTTCCGCAGCTGACAGTGACAAGCGCGACGCAACTGCCATGGCCCCGGTGGGTAGATAGCGGGTGGCTTGCGACAAGAACCAGGCCCGAATAGCCCGTCTGGCATTAACCTCCCAGCCATAGGCCAGCAACAGGCCTCGCCAAGCCATAGGCAGAACCAACCCGGCAGCTACGGTAAAGACCGCCGCCGGAATCAGCCACAACGGCCGAAGATGCAGGTCAACCTGGCGCAGTTCGCTGGCTTGGCCAGACCCAACTTTCACCAACATGGCCACCGTGGCAATGCCCACCAACCAGCGCAATGCCATAAAAAGCTGGGAGCGCCAACCTTTCTTGGCTGCCCTTGCCGTAGCCGCAGCCGAACTGGTGGCACCATGCGCATCGCTAGTACCAGCTGTAGCGGCTTTACTGGTCGCATCAGCTGCACCAGCCGACTCAGCAGCATTGGCCCCATTAGACCTGGGTGTGTTGGAGGAAGCTTCTAAGCCCATACCAGCCATAGGTTTGTTCGTCGAAGCATCACCCGCCATAGCGTAGTGTTCAGCGGGCCGCATCTGGCAATGTCACTTGGCGCGTCTAACCTGTACCAGCGTGGCAAGCAGCTCTAGTGATGAACTCACCGAAATCTCTCGTCGTCCAAACCCCTTCCAGCGGGCGGCCTTGGTATGGGAGTACCGAGAACTGCTCGTAAACCTGACCCGCAAAGACTTGAAGGTTCGTTACAAAGACTCATTCCTAGGCTTTTTGTGGTCGTTGCTTAACCCTATTTTGTATCTAGTAATTTTCTCGCTGGTTTTTGCAGAAATTCTGCGGGTAAACATTCCAGATTTCGGGATTTTCTTGTTGTCAGGGCTATTGGCCTGGAACTTTTTTACTGGTGGGCTTAATGGTGGGGCAGCGTCGATCGTGGGCAATGCCGCCCTGGTACAAAAAGTGTGGTTCCCCCGCGAGATTCTGCCACTAGCAGCCATTGGTTCAGCGCTTGTGCATTTTGTGTTGCAGCTTTCGGTGCTAGTGGGCGCCTTGTTGATCATGTGGCACGAACCCGACTGGTCGGCCCTGGTAGCGGCACCGTTCGCGCTCTTGGCGCTCTTGTTGCTCACCACCTCGTTAGGCATTGCATTTTCAGCCATCAATGTTTATCTGCGTGACACCCAACACCTCTTGGAACTGGTGACCTTGGCTTGGTTCTGGCTTTCGGCGGTGGTTTACAACTACCAATTGGTGGCGGCACGGCTGGGAAACAAGGCCTTCTTACTGCTTTTGAACCCCATGATTCCGATCATCACCACCTTTCAACGCATCATTTACAACCCACCAGAATGTGGCGACTTGCCCGTCGAACAGTGCTCGCAAATTTTGGCCCCTAACGCCAGTGTGGGCTGGTACATCCGCAACCTCACGTTTGTTTCGGTGGCCTCGGTGGTGCTGTTGATTGTGGCGCTGTGGATCTTTGGTCGCCTCGAAGACGACTTCGCCGAGGAGATCTGAAATGGCTGGTAAACGGGTAATCGAAGTTGAAAACGTTTCTAAAAGTTTCAAGCTCTACGCAGCTAAACCCACTTCGCTAAAAGAGCGTGTAATTGGCCTCGGCCGCACCCCCTATGAAGAGTTCCACGCCCTAACCGACATTTCACTTCATTTGGAAGAAGGCGAAACGCTGGGCCTTGTTGGCCACAATGGTTCTGGGAAATCGACGCTGTTGAAATGCATTACGGGAACCTTGCGACCAACCTCGGGAACAATTCGAACCCGAGGCAGGGTAGTGGCGTTGCTAGAGCTGGGGGCAGGTTTCCATCCCGATTTAACCGGACGAGAAAATGTGTATCTGAACGGCTCGATATTGGGGCTCTCCACCCGGGAAATCGACAATGTTTTCGATGACATTGTGGAGTTCAGCGAACTAGCACCCTTCATCGATAACCAGGTCAAGCACTATTCATCGGGTATGTACGCCCGGCTGGGTTTCGCGGTGGCCGTAAACGTTGACCCCGACATTTTGTTGGTTGACGAAGTGCTTTCGGTGGGTGACGAAGCCTTTCAACGCAAGTGTCTTGATCGCATAAAATTGTTCCAGCGTGAAGGTCGTTCCATCATGTTGGTTTCCCACGCCGCCGATCTGGTGCGACAGATCTGCGACCGTGCCGCGGTGCTAGACCAAGGCCAGATGATCACGATTGGCGACACCTCAAGTGCTGTTCGCACGTATCGCGAAACCTTGGCGGCACGAGGCATTGAGCTAGCGGCGGCCAACTTCCGCGAACTCACCCATGACATACGCATTAGTCATGTGAAAATGGACAAGCCAGACCCAGGCCGTGACTGGTTGAAACCAGGTGAACCCCTAACCATTCGGGTTGGCTATGAAACGACCGAAGCGGTGGAGGAACCGGTCTTTGCCATGGAAATTCACGATCGTGAAGGCAACCGACTGCTGGGAGTGAATACGGAAATACTGGGCCTCGACCTGGGCACCCTTGCCGGTAGTGGTGAAGTTTCATTCAACTTCGGTTACGTGCCGCTGCTCGACGGGGTGTTCGCCGTGAGTATCGGAATCCACTCGGTTGGTTCGTTGGTGGAGTACGACCATCGAGACCAACTTGACCACTTTTCGGTCGCTAGCCAAAGCGAAACTCAAGGCATTGTCGACTTCAATCTCACCGCTTCGCACAAGCCTGCCTAACCTCGGCTTTCTTGGGGGTGAAACTCACGCTGGAGGATTTTGGTGGCTGGCTTACTTTGCTAAGTACTGCTAGAGATCTGGGTTACGGGTTATATGTCCCGAAAGTTCGTATTGGAGCTGTTTAACTAGCACGACGAATGAGGGAGCTACCACATGATTGTGATTTGCGGCCGCACTTGCGTATTGGATGATAGGGCCATCAACCGAACTCGCTAGTTCCCATAGGATATTTAAGGCGTCGGTAGATATTTTGCGGGCATACGGATCGGCTAAGTGAGAGTTGAATCCAGCGACTAGTTGCGGTGTCTCGATTGCTTGTAATAACCGAAACAAGTCAAGTGAATCCTTTTCTCTTAGCCGGTCTAGATTTCGCCGGGCTTGCTCTCGACGCTCACTTATCTTGATGACTTTCGCGGTTATCAATGCGGCTGGACCAGCTACCCGCATCTTAAAGCTTCTGTTATCGGGACCATCTAATGCCCGTATCACAACTAGTTGGTTATCGATAAGCGCAGGTTCTAGCCCTCGAGTGATTCGAGCTGTTGATATGTGGTGAGGTGGTATTCGTGCAGCTCGAGCTCCTATTTTGGTGGTTCCGGATTGATGAGGTGCAACCATCAAATCCACAGCAACAGCATCTGCACTTAACCAACTGCCAGGGTTTGCTCCCGGTAGAAATCCGACATCTCGAAGGAGTTGCGAAATTTCGGGGCTTTGTGGAAGCTTTTCGGTATCTATGGCGACATCAGCGTCCGTAGTCGAGAGGGCCACATTTAGTTCAGTTTCGCCGGTGTGATGGTATACGGCTTGGGCACCAACCAGAATTAGGTGGTTGATGTGGCCTTGAAGCGCTGATAGAGCGTCTAACAGTACGCGACGTGCAGTGATATATTCGGGTGCGGTCATTGTCGGGTTCCCCAGGCGGGATCATGTTCGGCGAGCACCTTTATCAACTGGTCTGCCTCTGCGTCACCACGGCCAGGTAACGTGAGAAGGTCGACCAGGATTGACGCCACCGGAGCATTCTCCTCGTCTAAAATGTTGCTGTCTTGAGGGGAGGCAATCACGACGTTCGCTGTAGCAGCGTCAGTTAAAATTAAGTTTAGCGTTGTCGCGGTCTCTACAGGTGATTCAGCATAAAGAGCTAGCAGCCGCATGGGAAGAACGGGCGTTACATGGCCCGGTAACAACTGGCGTGCGGCGGCTGAGCCAGTGGCGGTAACCGGTATGTCGAAGTTGGCAATTTGGTCTTGGAGCCTTGCAAGGCCTCGTGGGGCTAGACAAAAAGTAACGGAACGATTTGTTTTTGTGAACGAGTAGTCCTGAACCCAACGTTCAATTAAAGCTTTACGATTTACCCGAACCACCCGACCCCGGTGGCCGCGGTCGATAATACCTTCGGCTGCCAATGTAGGTAGCAGTTTCGAGACGGAACCGGGAGATACCCGTGCCCAGCCCGCGAGTTCACGAACCCCAAATGGTGTGTTTCTGGTGCAAAGGGTGTTAATAATTCGGTTGGCTGCAACTCCGTTCAAGCGCTCGACGGTCTCCGACCTGCGTGAGGCCGGTGCGCGTATTGCTCCCTCGGTACTCAAAAGGATGAGTGGCGATTCTGAGACTAGCGATACCCATCCCGTGGTATCTGTAAAGCTGATTGCTGCGTCTGTAAGGGCCGAACGCAATGTGGGGCCGATGTATTCAGATATAAATAGCTGGGGTAACCGCCGACCTGCTGAACGATCCCGCAGTATTGCAAGCAGCGTTCTAACCGGTGTTCCAACTGGTCGATAAGTAACAGCAAAATCGGCTCTGTCGCCCATAGGGCCGATAATTGAAGCTGTCATATGTGGTTGATGTTTAGTATCGGATGCGCTTGCCGATGTTTCTAAGTGCCACGTTGAAGGAAGCAGAGCTGCAACATTGTTAAGTGCTGTCTGTACGCAGTCCGTTTCTGTTAATCGTTTGTTTCCCATGAAGAGAAACATCATAATTATCGAAACACACGAGTTCAAGGGGTGTAAGACAGTGCCATCCCTATGTCTAAAGACCGCGAAAAATTCTGGTTGACACCGCTAATTTCATAATTTGGCGCGCCGCGCGGTCGATATATGTAACAACCTGGGGCATAATATTGCCCGGGTGGGAGTGCCAGCCGTGTTTCGGCACGGCTCAACTCATGGAATTGCAACCAAGGACGTTTCCTGTGGCCAAAAATCCACCCGTCTCTGATGAGAAACCAGGTCTTAGCCGCCGCGCTTTTCTTGCCTCTGGCGGTAGCGCTTTAGCTTGGGTGTTGGTCTCAGGCTTGCCTCTGGCACCCCGAGGCTCGCAAATCCCCGGTCTCGAATCAGCCCGGTTGGCATTAATAGACCCCGTGGTCGGTTTTGCTGGTGGCAATTCGCCCACGGTAGGGCCCGGCTGGAGTACCCGGGTTGCGCTGCCCATCCCCGGCCAAATGGTTACCTTCCAATGGGAAGGCGCCTCGGCAGCCCGCTTGGCGATTCGCTCACACAAGGCCTCTGGGGGCTGGAGCGAATGGGTTATGGCTGACACCCACGACGATGAAGGCCCCGATCTCGACGGACGAGCGGCCTTTGGCGGGCACGGAATCGGCCCTATTTGGGTTGGTGAAGGCACCGACGAGATTGAAGTTCGAATTGAAGAGGGCCAACTGACTGGTCTCGAACTTGATACCTTGCGTGCCGAAGAACCTAACAACGGTGGGCTGTTTGGAATGGCCGCCGCCGGTGCTATTGGGTCACCCAATATTCAGCCCCGCTCCGCCTGGGGTGGAGGAGCGTGGGAACCCGGCAACCCTACTTGCACCGCTCAACCGGTGTTGGCCGATCGGCTGCGTTTCATCGTGGTGCATCACACCGTTTCCACCAACTCTTACACTGTGGCCGAGGGCAAGAAACTCATCCAGGGCGTTTACCACTTCCATGTGAACACCCAAAAATGGTGTGATGTTGCCTACAACTTCTTTATCGACAAATACGGCAACGTTTACGAAGGCCGCACCGGAAGTGGTGCTGGCCCGGTGGTGGGCGGGCATTCCGCTGGTTTCAACACCAACAGCACCGGCATTGCCCTTTTAGGCCAATATCACGCCGGAGCTTCACCTGCCGCTAGCTCGGTTAGCGTGGCCCAACAAAACGCGTTGCGAGAACTTATTATTTGGCTTTGTGGGGAATATGGCATCGACCCGCAAGCCAAGATCAATGTTGTTAGCCGCGGTTCAACCTCAATTCCTGAAGGGCAAGCCGTAAATTTAAGCACGGTGGCCATGCATCGTGACGTGGGTCAAACCTCCTGCCCTGGTTCCTATGCCGTACCCCTGTTACCCACCTTGCGTCGCCAAGCAGCGGAAACAGTGGGCTTTAATGCGCCTGCCAAGTCGCGCTGGGTCGGACAAAAAACTGGTCCGGCCATGATGACCCTCGATGTTTTTGGCGGATTACACCCCGCTGGCACCAGCCCCGCCATGCGATCACCTAGCCCCTATTGGAAAGGCTGGAAAATCGTGCGGGGCATGATGTTAAACGCCGATGGCACCGGTTATGTGGCCGACGCTTACGGAGGTGTTCACCCCTTTGGCGGTGCGCCTCGGGTCAATGTTTCCAAATATTTCTCGGGACAAGATTTAGCTCGGGGCATAACCACCGGGCCGCGACCGGGCAGCGGCTATGTGCTAGATCGAAGCGGTGAACTTCACCATTTTGGTGGTGCGCCAGCCACCAAAGTTTCATCAACTTGGCCCGGCCCATGGGATGTTGCCATTGCCGCGGTTTCAAACTCAAGTGGCACTGGCGGCTACGTGCTAGACGCTTTCGGTGCGCCTCATGCTTGGGGCGATGCCCCTAAAGCCACTGGGGTTAGTGGCTACTGGCCTGGCTGGCGCATCGCACGTTCAATCGCGCTACGACCCAATGGCACCTCGGGCTGGGTACTTGACGCCTACGGCGGGTTGCATCCTTTTGGAGGAGCGCCCCGGGTAAACATGCCGGCCTACACCCCAGGCGTTGATCGTTTTCGCCATGTGGTGGCCGACGCCAGCGGCAACGGCGGTTGGGTGTTGGCGCGTGACGGAGAAATTTATTCATTCGGTGGTGCACCTCAAGTAACGCACCTATCAACCTTTACCGGCCTTGGTATCGCAAGAACCTTTGCCGTAAGTCCTACAGACAGAGGAGCGGTGGCATGACAGCCAAACCCAAGTTGGCTTCCTTGGGCCGAATTATTCTGATAGCGCTGATCGCCTTGGCGATGATAGCGGCGTTGGTGTTACCAGCTGTGGCTGCAGAGGCACAAACAAACACCCCAACTGCTGATGAAACACCAGCTACTGCTATTGCTACCAACGAAATTGTGCCCATGTCTGGTGCTACAACCGAACTAGATGTGAAAGGCCGCGGTTGGGGTCACGGCATTGGTATGGGCCAATACGGTGCCTACGGCTACGCCACCCGCTACAGCTGGGATTACCGCCAAATTTTGGGCCATTTCTACGGCGGTACCACCATCGGCAACCGTGCCAATTCCGAAATGACCGTGCGACTAGTGGCGCACGACAATTCGTACACCTCGCTTTACCTGCAAGAGGGCCAAATGGTGATCACCACTTTGGCCGGGGACCCGATTGATGCTGGGGCAGGCCAAGCTATTCGGTTCCGTCGCATCGCCCCCGATACCTTTGCGGTTTGGGATGCTCCAACCTGTGCCGGACCTTGGACTCAACGCGACGGCGTGGAAATTAAGACCTCGACAATTAAGGTCAACCCGTCAATTCCAAACGGCACCAACGCACAGTCCTTGGCGGTGTGTTCAGGAACCTCAACCATGCGCTGGTATCGGGGTGAAATACGTGCCGTTGCCGACCCCCAAGGGATTCAACGCACCGTAAATGCGTTACCCCTCGAGAGCTACTTGCGCGGTGTCGTGCCCCGAGAATCGCCTGCTAGCTGGGGTAACGTCGCTGGTGGTATCAACGCCTTGAAATCACAAGCGGTGGCGGCCAGAACCTATGCGGTCGCTGAAAATCGTTACGCCTATGCTCGCACCTGCGATACCGACGCTTGCCAGGTGTACTCGGGCCGTTACTTCCGCCAAAACGGCAGTGATTCTTCCATGGAATACGCCAACACCGACCGGGCTATTGCCGAAACGGCGGGTGAAATTTTAGTGCGCGGCTCGTCGCCGGTTTACGCCATGTATTCCTCATCAACGGGTGGACATACAGTATTTTCCTCGTCAGCTGGTTTCCCGCCGGTGCCCGACTTGGGTGATGTGGTCAGCCCTCGCCATACCTGGACGACCAAAGTCACCAAAGCCGCTCTCGAAGCAAAATATGGCCGTGGTGAGCTTCAAAGCGTGGAAATCACGCAGCGAAACGGTCTTGGCGAAGACGGTGGCCGAGTACTGAATGTGCGGCTGACCTTTGCCAACGGGGTCGTGAATCGCACCGGTAATGAATTCCGCCGCGACTTCAATCTCTTTTCCGACTGGTTTACCGTGTCAGCATATTCAAATCCCACCGGACCGCCGGTCACGCCTCCGGTGCGTGAAAGCCTAAAAGAGCTGTGGAGCGCCGGTTGTATAGCCCCAGGTCAAGGCGACATTCAGCGTTTGTACACCGCCTTCTTCCTACGCTTGCCGGAAACCAACGGGTGGAACCATTGGGTGGCCGCCAAAGCCGGTGGACAGAGCCTCAGCTCCATCGCAGGTTACTTTGCTGGCTCAGCCGAGTTCGTCGGCAACTACGGCAACCTCACCAACGCACAATACGTAGACATGCTGTATCGAAACGTGTTTGGTCGAGCGGCTGAATCGGGTTCTGGTCCTGCTTATTGGCGTAACTTGTTAGACACCAAAGCCCAGGGTCGCGGGTCGGTGATGCTGAACTTCTCGAACTCGGCTGAATACCGTTCCTATACCGGAAACTGCAGCTAATCGCCAGCATTTTCGCCGGGCTCTAGTCAACTTTCGGGCGGTCCTTCTCAGGAGCACCGGCCTATTCAGAAGCACTCGGCTATTCAAAAGCACAAGTCTATTCAGGAGTACGAGCAATCACGGCGTACTCCTGGGGGCCAAAGAGCACCTGATTCAACCGTTCCAAAGCCGGATTGATGGCTTCGGCCACCCCGGCGGTTTCGCCTTCGGTCGGCACTAGATCGAGTTGATAGTCGGTGGCCGGTGCCCCATACAGTAATTCCACCGAGCGGAACCCGGCGCGTTCACACAAGAACGTGAAGAGCGACGGGTGAAGCGGCCAAACATGGGTTGGGTCCATGATGTACGAGTTGCCAAGCACCAACAGCGTGGCCGGATTAGGTGTTTCCGCAATAAAGAGACCGCCTGGTCGTAACCGTGACACCGACAACTCTAGGAACTCGACCAGGTCGTTGAGCTCAAGATGCTCAACCACATGGGTTGAAATAATGGCCCCCAGGCTGGCTTGGTCTTGGCGGCGTAAGTATTCGATGGCATCACCATGATGGGCGTCGAGACCCCGGCCTTTGGCTTCGGCGGCCATGCCCGAATCGAGATCAACACCAACTGCGGCGATGCCTTCATCGGCTAACATTTGCAGTAGCTCACCGCGTCCGCAGCCCACATCGAGTACCGGTTGATGTGGCCTCAACAATTCGAGGTAACGCTGGCGGACAATTTCCAAAATAACGGCCGGATCGCCCCGAAAACGCTGTTCAAAACCCACGTAATCAAAACCTGAACCACTACTGGTCTGTTCGCCATCGAGACGGCTATTAATGGCGTCATCTGGGTTGGAATTGTGTGCAGTTTCTCGAATGTCAGCGGTGGCCGTTAAGAGTTTGGCGTTGGTTTGGGCTAATTGGCGGACCCTGCGGTCAATGGCATTAACCCTTTCGCGCAGCTCGGCCATTCTGGGGCTGGCCCCCACTAAACCCGCCCCCGGGGCAATAGCGAAACCCAGCTGTTCAATGCGTTCAGAAACACCGCGCACTTCGCCCTTGATCAGCTCTAAGTTGGTGGCTAGTTCGGTGATTTTGTGGTCGAGGCCAGCAGCGCCCAAGGCATCGACCCGTAATCCCATCGACAGTACTTCGGAGCGCAACAATTCCATGGTGGCAAAGCGGCGATCAAGCTCGTCGTCACGCCGCCAAAGCCTTGCCATCACGTTGCGGGGATTAAAACGCTGCCATAGCCGCAGAGTTTTCCGTTTGTAAGGTGACAAGCGGCGTCGCGCTGAAGCGTTCAGCCCTACGACAGAATCACGCGACAGTAACTGGCGCACCGACTCACGCCCTGGGGCGCTAGCTGTGGAGGCCATAGACGTATCGGCGCTGGCCGTGGCCGGTGTTTGGGCATCATTGGCCGCCTGGTCGGGTGCGTCAGTCTCACCGGCACCTTGGGCCTTGACAGCCCTATCCCCGGCCGAAGGGCTTGCGCTTTGATCGAGTAGTTGACGCAGAGCCTGTCCACGTTCTGGGGTGAGATTCGGGTCGCTCATTACAGGCCTCCTGCCTGGATTTGCATGTGCAGCCCCCGCATTCGAGCTTCAAACTGCGATTCAATGGGGTGACCAGGCGGCGTGCCCAATTCACCCAGGCGAGCCGAGAAACGAGCGTTCACAGCGCTTGGCCACATAGAAGCCACCATTAATCCAAAGTGTTCCACCATGGCTTTGGCCACGGAGCGGGGTTGGCTGGCCTTGATCAGTTGACGTGCGGTCGTACCCAAAAGCGCTGTTTGGTTGCGGGGCTGGCCTTGGCTAGCGGGCCTGGTCTGACCAGTGCGTTTAGTTTGGTTGGCAAGTACTTCGGCCACGGTGTTCATCTCATGGGCTTCAGCTACCAAAACATGCTTATTGTGGGTCGCACCCAGCGCATTGGCAGTCGAAGCGTCGGTTACAACCGGTGCTGCTAATGCCATAGCCCGTGCCACAACATCACCCGAGGCCACCACCACACTGGCTACCCGCAGCGCTGTTTCAAGCTCGGCTCCACCCCAATTCGGTGCGCCCGGCCGACCCACCGAAATCACCAATGTTTCAGGTAAACCAAAGCGTTTCCGCAATGCTTCGCGCTGCGGTACCGACACCGGTAAGGGAAGTGGTTCTGGCAACGGGTTAGGGCTCAACCACAATACCTTCACCGCCGGTTGCACGGCTGCGGTATGGGTGTGCGCCAGCCCACTTTCTGGCCGCTCATCTTCGGGCTTCGCATCTTCTGGCATCTTATTTTCTGGCCAGTTGGCGCTTGGACGTCCGGTAGCAGCGAGTGTTATTAGCAGCCTTGCTGCCTGGGCGATTTCATGTTCCAAGTCATCTTGGTGGTGGATGACAACCGCCGCTGGCACCTCGGGGTGATCAAGCACCAGATGCGCGGTTGGGGCATGAACCGACGACACTAAACGTCCCTGCACTACCTGGTTGGCCTCGGGTGCAACCGGAGTTGCAAATTCGGCCAAAGCCTGCACCAGCGGGGCCAATTTGGTGCTCGAAGCGGCATCCATGCACAGGCCAATGGCCGGTTTGTGCTGGGCCGAGGTTATGGCGTGAAAACTCATTGCCAGCTTGGCCTTATTGCTCGCCGACTAGGGCCGCTACCACGTTCGACCATGACAGTGTGGCTACCTTGGCTTTGCCGGCTTGGCCCATGCGGTAGGCCATCTCGGGGTCAGCTGCCAAACGATTAGCGGCTTCGGCAATAGCGTGGGGAGATCCGTCGGTCACGAAACCGTTCACGCCGTCTTCCACCCACTCCAACACTCCGCCCGAGTCGACCGCAGTAATCACCGGCTTACCAGCACGAAAAGCTTGCAGCGTTACGTAGCCGTAATCTTCATCGTGTGGCGTGTAAATAACGCCGAGCGCCCCGGCGTATTCCTCAATCAGCTGTTCATCACTAACAAAACCCAGCAACCCCAACCGGTCAGATTCCCCCAAATCACTAGCACGAGCTGCTAATTGATCATGAAGTGAACCTTTGCCCGCAATGCGAACCGATAAGCCACTATCTAGGTGCGGAAGCGCTTCCACCATCAGCTCGGGCCGTTTGTTAGTTTCAAGGCGGGTCGGACAAAACAAATAGTGGCCGAAGGAACCTTCTACCAAACGATCGGCCAAAGGTTCAGGATGATAAAGCGGAGTCGCCGAGAGCCCATTGAAGCGTGCTAAACGGTTGGCCACCACGCCCGAGGTGGAGTAACGGCGCTTGGCTTCGCTAAGAGCCACAATGTCCCATTCGGTTAACAGCCGCTGAGCCTCAAGAGAAGCTTCATCATCGCCAAAATCGCTCCAAGCCGAACCGGCACCGTCATAGGCGGCCCGGTGTTGGTGCGCCAACCACACCACCTTGTTGGGGTGGCGTACGAAGTAGGAAGGAAAGTTGAGCGCAATCACCATGTCGGCATCCATGGGCACCAAACGCCAAGCCATAGCAGCATCGAAAATTCGGGTTTTATCCCAAGTCGAGGGCAGGCGAGCAATGTCTACGGTGTGGCCCGCTTCACGCAGGGCATTGGCCAAATTTTCGTAATGTAGCTCTACGCCACCCGACATAAAGGGCACTTGAACGCCGCAAACACAGATATTCATTAGCCACGAATCTAGCGGAGAGAACCCGGCGACTACGATTAGTTGAATGCTACGTTCGGGAACGATTGGGCTGGTGCCCCCGCGATACGGCGACGAAGTAATTGGCGGTGCTGAGGCGGTAATGGCCGAAATCGCCCATGGCTTGGCAGCTCGAGGCTGGCAGGTAGAGATCATCACCACCTGTGCCAAAGACCATTTCACCTGGGCCAACGAATATCCGGCGGGGGTGAGCCAAGATGGGGCCGTAACAATCCGCCGCTTCCCCGCTGAAATCACCACACCCCGAGCTGAGCGTGCCGAGCTGGGCGCTGCGATTCACCGTGGCGACCCGGTTGATATCACCGCTCAGCAGCGTTGGATGAACGACGATCTGCGCTCTTCAGAAATGTTTCATTATCTGCTCGACCACGCTTCGGAATATCGAGCCTTAGTGTTCGCTCCCTACCTGTTTTGGACCACCTTTGCCTGTGGTCAACTGGCACCTGAACGCACCATTTTAATGCCTTGCTTACACGACGAACCCGAAGCAGCTCTCGAACTTTTTCAACCGTTGTTTGAAGGGGCACGGGGAATATGGTTCCTTTCCGAACCCGAAGCCGAACTGGCGACCCGGCTGTTTAATCTGCCCGTCCAACAAGCCGTGGTGGGTGCTGGCATTGCCCCGGTGGGTGAACTTGATCCGCTGCAGCTGGCCGAGGTTCGGGAACGCCTGGGAATTAAAGAGCGTTACGTGCTGTACGCCGGGCGTCGAGAAGGCGGGAAACAGTGGCCCTGGTTGCTAAATGCTTTCGCGCGGATCCACACCGAATTACCACTCGACATGAAGCTGGTAACCATGGGAACTGGTGCTGTGGAAGTGCCCGAAGCGTTGACCGATAGGGTGGTTGACCTGGGGTTTGTTTCAGCTGATGACCACCCTTATGTGTTCGCCGGTGCCGACGCCTATCTGCAACCATCACCATATGAAAGCTTCTCGCGCAGCATTATGGAGGCCTGGCAGGTGGGTACCCTGGTCATAGCCAACGCTCGTTCCGAGGTGGTGAAGTGGCACACCGAACGAAGCGGTGCCGGGTTGGTCTATCGAGATATCCACGAGTTGGAACGGGCATTACGGTTCGTGGACAGCCAACCCGACCAAGCACGGCAACTTGCAGCCAGTGGCGCTGACTATGTGGCACGCCACTACAACCCCGAAGCCGTGCTTGACCACATTGAAGCCACGCTTGAGGAATGGTTGCCGCTAACCACTTCGAACCAAGGCGGTGCCCAATGAAAATTTTGATGGTCACGCCTTACCCGCCAATTCGTGATGGTATTGCTTCTTATGCCTTACAGCAGGTGAAAGCGTTACGGGCTGAAGGCCACGAAGTGCATGTGCTCTCGCCGCAGCCATCGGCGGCGCATTTCCACCTCAACCTATACAGTCCGAAAGGGCCACTGGCGCTACTTAAACGGGCCCGCAAGTACGACAAGGTAATAATCCAGTTTCACCCCGATGTTTTCTATGACCTCGGCTTTAACGCCGCGGAACGACTGCGAACTACGGCGGCCTTAGGGGTGTTGGCTCGCTCGATTCACAACCTAGAAATTGTGGCGCACGAAGTTAATTACGAAGCTGCGGCGCGCAAAAGTGCCGAGGGTTGGCTAACCAAATACTTTTGGCGCAACGTTGATCACATCATGGTGCACACCGCTGCCGAGCGGGCCCGAATGGCGGCCGCTTTGGGGTTGCCACTGGAACGAATTGAACTGTTAGACCATGGATCAAGCTTTTTACGGCGGGTTTATGTGGGCCAAAGCGAAGCCCGGCACCGCTTAGGACTTCCCGAGACCGGGCATGTGTTTTTGTCGATTGGTTTCGTACAGGAGCACAAAGGTTTCGATCGGGCGGTGAAAGCTTTTGCCAAACTTGGTGAAGCTTCGGCGGCTTCGATGTATGTGGTGGGTTCGGTACGGGTTGAAGAACCGCATCACCTGCAATATGTGGAAGACCTGCGCCATCTGGTGGAAACCACCCCCGGTGCCCACCTGAGGGAAAGTTATGTGAGCGACGAGCTTTTCGATCTGTGGTTAGTGGCAGCTGACACGGTTGTGCTGCCGTATCGCCACATTTGGTCATCTAGTGTGCTTGAGCGATCAGCGCTCTATGATCGCCAAGTGATTGCAACCCGCGTTGGTGGACTTGAGGCCCAAGCCCCATCTGGAACCATCTTTGTAGACTCCGACGCTGAGCTGGCCACGGCCATGCAGCACCGCATTTTGGGCACCGCAATCGACGCCGTAACACGTGCTCCGGCGGCTGAGCTTCTGGCCAGTGAATGGACCGAACTGCAGGGTGACCAGGTTGATCGTGAAGGTGTGATGGCGGCGGTAGTAGGTCAGGCAACACAGCGCCGAGGTCACGAAATTGTTGGCTTTGAAGACGAAATTGAAGGCACGACGCGCATTCGCCAGAGCCGCAGCGTTCGAAACGCTAAGAACGCTTTGGCCCGTTTCCAACCCCTAGAGCTACCACCGCCACGATCAACGCGGCCCGGGGTGGGGTTCGTGAAGCGAGGTGTGAGCAAGTTGACCAATTGGCAGCTGCGACCAATCGTGGAGCGAATCAACGACCTAACCCGTGCCACCGCCGAGGCTTTGGACGAATAACTATCGCCAAGAGGAAATGCCCGGATACGGTGCGGGAGGTGTTGTGTGGGTACAGAGCGTTCCTGGGCTCTCAACCGTTGTGCGGCTACGGCTACAGAGCGTTTCGTAACTGAAGAAGCACCAGGTCGGAAACCGCTTTGGTACCTCCAATGGCCACAATCTGGTTTGGCTTCAACCGTTTGATTTCCGCCAAAACCGAGGCCGGAGTGCTGTTAGGTTCCACCAACAAAACCGGGCTATTGGTGATGGTACCGAGTGGGCCAAAGGCCAAGGCGTCGGGGAAGTCTTGGCTGGTGGCCACATAAACCGTGTTCACCCCAGGTAAGAAATTGGCGGCCGAGAGGGCGACGGCCGTCTCGTGTCTTGTCTCACCTGAAATTCGCTGCACCGATGCCATGGTGGCCAACTCAGTGGCCACTTCAGGGCTGATAGCTTTAGCGCCGCCCAACACCACAATGTTGTTTGGAGCTAGTCGTTCCAGCTCGGCTCGGGTAGCGGCGGGCAACTTGTTTGCTTCTGCAAGTAAGACCGGGGCTTTCGATGATCCGGCCGGTGAGCCTGCCGCCACAGCGTCGGGGAAATTGGTGCCCAGTGCTACATAAACGGTCGTGGCACCAGCTGGAAAAGCTTGTTCCGACAACGCAGCGGCGGTGGCATAACGGTCAGGCCCGAAAACACGAGTGGCGTTCACCCCAGCAGCGCTTGACGCGGCGGCCATGGTGGTGTTGTCGATCGCCATTTCACCGCCTACCACGATGAGGTTCGTCACGTTCAACTGCGTTAGAGCGGCTTTGGTGGCGGAGGGTAGAGCATTGGGTTCGGTAAGTAGCACCACTCCGTTACTGGCACCAGCCGTGGCTGAGGCTGCCAGAGCATCGGGGAAGTTACTGCCCGTGGCTAGGTAGACAGTCAGCGCCGAGCCGCCGGATTGTGTGGCGATAAGGTTGGCCGTTTCTCTGGCAATGGCGGCGGCTGTTTCCCACCGGGTTGCTCCCGAGATTCGGGTGATGTTGCTGCTTGACAAAGTGTTGTCAACAATCCAATTTGAATGGGCGGCAACCCGGGTCATAACACCGGCAGTTGTGCCGCACTGGCGGTGACCCCGGCTGATAATACCGGCCAGAATGGTGTTGCCATTGCGGTCGGTGGCGTACATCGGTCCGCCGCTATCACCGTTACAAATACCGGTTCCTACCTCGCCGGCGCACAGGTCAAAACCTGGTTGGTACGACGACCCTATTTGGGCCAGACAGTTGGCATCGCTCAAGACGTTGACCGTTAGCTGCTGCAGAATCGAGGCGGGCGTGTTGGGCCCCGAGGTGTAGCCCCACCCTTGAAGTACGGCGGTTGGATTGGTAGACCAATTCGGTTCCGAAGCAGTAATGGCCAGCGGAACGGGTGCCACGAGGTTGGTTGGACGCTCTAGGTATAGAAGAGCCAGGTCGTTGTGGAGCAACGGTGAACCTGACCAGTCGGGGTGGATCCGCATAGTGCGAACGGGGATCAATTCGCCGCCGCTCTGGCTTAGGTTGGTGCGGCCAATGAGCACCATTAGGCCCTCAATGTCCTCGTCGTATCCGTTCTGTTCGCCACAGTGTGCTGCGGTGATTACCACATCGCGGGCAATCAGCGTACCAGCGCAAAACTGTCTCATCTCCGAGCCGTCGTTGGCCACCAATGCCACCGTGGCCGGGTACGCACCTGGTGTCGCTGGAACTCCGCCCAGCATGTAGGGAACAATGAAGCTGCCCTGTTCGTTGGGCGCCTGGTCGGTGCCACTTGGAGTATCGATGCCACTTGGATCGTCAACGCCGCTGAGGACGTCTGCGCGATCTGGAGTATCGCTGCCACCCAGCGGGTTCGCAGCGTCGATCGGGCCTGGGCTCATCTGGCGGTGTAACGCAGCGGCCGAGGCGGGTGATGCTAGTGAACCGACCAAAACCATGGCTGTGATGGCAACGGTGCCGAGCCAGAAACGTGACGAGTGAGAGCGCTTAGATTGAGAGGAGCGATTTAGTTCGGTCGACATGTTCCTGCGTCTTAATGGCCCGTGGGTGGATTGGGTGGGTTGGGTGGGCTGCCTGCGGATCCGTCAGACTCATGACCCCGGTAAGGATTGGGTGAGTTGCCAATGGGGTGATTGGTATTAAATTTGGTCTGACGCAGAATGGCATCAGCCCCTGAAGCGGGGGTTATTTCACCAGCTACCACTTGTTCCTCCACCTTGGCAATCGCTTCTTGTATAGCTTCGGTAGAAAGCAACCGGCTCATTAGCTCTTCGCGGATTTCGCTCCACATCCACGCCCGAGCCTGATCGGCCCGATGACGATCACGGTATCCGCTTGCGTGTGCCGAGGTGGCCATTTCGACGATGGCTTCCCAAACCTCAGCAATACCCACTCCTTCTAGCGCTGAAGCCAACAACACTTTGGCGGTATCGCCATCCCAACGGGGCCGCATCAGATGCAACGCATGGCCATAATCACTAGCGGTGCGACGGGCCACTTTCGCCATGTCACCGTCGGCTTTGTTCACAACCACCAAGTCGGCCAGTTCCATAATGCCGCGCTTAATACCCTGTAGGTCATCGCCACCGCCAGGGGGCACCAGCAACAAAAATAGATCGACCAGCTCGGCCACTGCGGTTTCCGACTGTCCAACCCCCACCGTTTCCACGATGATGACATCGAAACCGGCCGCCTCACACAACAGCAAAGCTTCTCGAGTGCGGCGGCCCAAACCACCAAGAGTTCCGCCTGAAGGTGATGGACGAATAAAAGCTTCCGGGGCGCGGCTTAGCTCTTCCATACGGGTCTTGTCACCCAAAATAGAACCGCCACTACGTTGGCTGGAAGGGTCGATCGCCAAAATTGCCGGCCGGTGACCTTGGCGAATAATTTCCAGGCCAAAAGCTTCAATGAAGGTCGATTTGCCAACCCCCGGCGGGCCGCTAATCCCAATCCGAATGCTGTTACCCGTTGCTGGCAACAGCTCTTCCACCAGCGCCACCGCCGCTTCACGGTGATCGGCACGGGTTGATTCGGCCAGGGTAATGCCCCTGGCCAAACCCCTACGGTTACCGGCTCTTATATCATCTGCTAAATCGCTCACACCAGCGTTTGAACCTGGGCCTTAGGCAGCTGGAGGAGTTGAGGTTAACAATCGCAGTACTTCACGGGCGGCAACTGGAATATTGGTACCGGGCCCGAAAATGGCGGCCACGCCAGCGCTACGCAAGGCCTCGTAATCTTGTGGGGGTATTACACCTCCGCAAACCACCAAAATATCGCTGGCACCCTGCGCTTTTAGTTCTTCAATCAGCTGCGGTACCAAGGTTTTGTGACCAGCGGCTTGGCTAGAAACACCGACTATGTGCACGTCGTTCTCGATGGCGTCACGGGCGGCTTCGGCGGGTGTTTGGAAGAGCGGACCCATATCGACATCGAAACCGATGTCGGCGAAAGCCGTGGCGATAACCTTGGCACCACGGTCGTGGCCATCTTGACCCATCTTCACCACCAGCATGCGTGGGCGGCGACCTTCAGCCTCGGCGAAGGTGTTGATTTCGGCCTGAATAGCCGCGAAATCGTCGTCGCCTTGATATGCAGAACCGTACACACCAGAAATACTACGCACTTCGGCCCGGTGTCGTCCGAAGACGGCTTCCATAGCGTCGGAAATTTCGCCCACCGTGGCCCTAGCTCGGGCTGCTTCTACACAAAGTTCTAGGAGGTTGGCGTTGCCTTTAGCACCCTCGGTCAAACGTTCTAAGGCCGCCTGGCACGCTGCTTCGTCACGGGCGGCTTTCATGGCTTCAAGCTTGGAGATTTGTTGCCGCCGAACTTCGGTGTTGTCGATGTCGAGCACTTCCACGGTTTCAACATCTGCCGGTTGATACTTGTTCACACCGACCACAACCTCTTCGCCCCGGTCAACCCGGGCCTGGCGCTTCGCCGCCGACTCTTCGATGCGAAGTTTTGGCATACCCGACTCGACGGCCTTGGTCATCCCGCCCAGCTCTTCAACCTCTTCAATGAGCGCCCAAGCTTTTTCGGCCAGATCGTTGGTCAAGGCTTCGATGTAATACGAGCCGCCGAGTGGGTCAACCACCTTCGGAATACCGGTTTCTTCAGCAATAATTAGTTGCGTATTGCGGGCGATTCGGGCCGAGAAATCGGTGGGCAGGCCGAGCGCTTCATCGAAAGCGTTGGTATGCAAGCTTTGTGTTCCACCTAAGACCGCGGCCATAGCCTCAACGGCGGTGCGAACCACGTTGTTGTACGGGTCTTGCTCGGTGAGCGACACCCCCGAGGTTTGGCAATGCGTACGCAACATAAGCGAAGTTTGGTTTTGCGGGTTGAACTGGCCCATTACTCGTGCCCACAACAAACGTGCTGCTCGCAACTTGGCGATTTCCATAAAGAAGTTCATGCCAATGGCGAAAAAGAAACTTAGGCGTGGAGCAAAAGCGTCGACATCGAGGCCTTGGCTCATCGCGGCACGCACGTATTCCAAACCGTCAGCGATGGTGAAAGCCAGCTCTTGTTCGGCGGTGGCCCCGGCTTCTTGCATGTGGTAACCGGAGATCGAAATGGAGTTGAACTTGGGCATGTTGGCCGAGGTGTAGGCGATGATATCGGCCACAATGCGCATAGAAGGTTCGGGCGGATAGATATAGGTGTTCCGCACCATGAACTCTTTGAGAATGTCGTTTTGGATGGTGCCCGCCAAGAGCGACTTGTCGACACCTTGCTCTTCACCAGCCACGATAAACGCTGCGAGCACCGGTAGCACCGCGCCGTTCATGGTCATCGACACGCTCATCTTGTCGAGCGGGATGCCATCGAAGAGCACCTTCATGTCTTCCACCGAGTCGATAGCCACACCAGCTTTACCGACGTCGCCCACCACACGGGGATGATCAGAATCGTAACCACGGTGGGTGGCCAGATCGAAAGCTACCGACACGCCCTGTTGGCCAGCGGCCAGGTTACGGCGATAAAAAGCATTCGATTCTTCGGCGGTTGAAAAACCTGCGTACTGACGAATTGTCCATGCCCGGTTGGCGTACATAGTGCCGCGTACACCGCGCACGAAGGGTTTAAAGCCTGGCAACGAGTTGAGGGTGTCGATATCTTCAAGGTCGGCCGCCGTGTACAGCGGCTTCACGGGGATACCCTCGGGCGTATCCCAAATAAGGTCGTCTGGGTCGCGCCCCTTCAGCTCTTTGGCAGCTAGGGCTTTCCAATCGTCGAGGCCTGGTTGGTCGCTCATGTATCACATGCTATGCGTGCCCTATGACACTCGTGAACTTTTTGGCTAAATGCTGGGGTCTTAAAGGCTTTCGTTTCTAGTCGCCATACCAATCCGGCGGGCGATTTCCCCCAAGACCGGGCGCGGGGTGGCCATAGCAATGCGAACAAAACCTTCTAGGCCGTCACCCAAATCAGTGCCCTCGTTCAGATATAGATTGACTTTTTCGGCTAATGCGGCCGCTGGCGCGTCGCCTAAACCGCAGTCACGTAGGTCAATCCAGCCGATATAGGTGGCATCAGGCACTCGCATCTTCGCAGCTGGGGCATGAATGGCCAGTTCGTCGACAAAATACTGGCAAGCACTTTGGAGGTACGCCAGAACCTCGTCAAGCCACGGCTCGCCTTCCTCATAGGCTACGGTGTGAGCAACAACACCCAGATTTGCCGTTCCCCGCGTGGCTTTGGTCGGCAACGTCTCCCACTTGGCCTGATCAGCGTGGTTCGTGACAATGGCTTGGGCGCATTTCAGACCCGGCAAGTTCCAACCCTTAGAAGCCGAAACCCCGGTGATGGAATGATTGGCGGCAATATCGCTGATTGAGGCGTAGGGGACATGGCGACGACCGCCGTAGATCATGGGCGCATGGATTTCATCGGCGAAAACCCGGGCCCCAGCGGCTTCTACCACCTCGGAAACGCCTCGAAGTTCTTCCTCGTTGAAACTAACGCCCAACGGGTTCGAAGGGTTACACAAAATGAGTAGACCGCCACCTTTTGCGAAGGCTTGTGCAAGCCCATCCAGGTCGAAACGGTAGGTCTGGCCATCTTGAATCATCGGTACTTGGATGACCTCACGCCCTAGCTGCGGCGGCACCGATAAAAAGGGCATGTAGGCAGGCGTGGGCACTACAACCGCGCTTTGTGGCGCTGAGAAATATTCGATGGCGACCATCATCACCGAAATCACATCGGGCATCTGGTGTACGAAATCGGGATCAATTTCCCAGCCATAGCGGCGCTTCGACCAGTCTGCGGTAGCGACTTTCATCCGCTCAACCCAAGGGGCAGGCAGATAACCGAAAATACCGGCATCAACCGCTTTGTGCAGGGCTTCGGTGATCACCGGCGCCGGGCCAAAATCCATCTCGGCTACAAAAGCCCCTAACGCACCGGGATGTTTCGTCCATTTCACGCCAGCTGCTGCCAGCTGTAAATCACGGATTGAAGGAGCGTCGAATCGATGGTCAAATTGCACAAAACCACCCTAACGCGCCTCGGTGACATTGAGCAGAGGTAACTTTCGCCCGCCTGTAATAACAGGTACTAAGGCGGGTCGCATAGTTGGAGCGTGTGCCAGGTGGCCAATGGCGGGTTAGTCTCGCAACATGGCCAAACGTATGGTGATAATTGGTGCCGGACCAGGTGGGAGCGAGGCCGCGACGCTAGCCGCACGGCTCGGTGCCGAAGTGATCCTGATTGAGCGGGACATCGTTGGCGGTGCCGCCAATCTTTGGGACTGCATCCCCTCGAAGGCCATGATCGCCTCGGGCGGGGCACTGCGTTCAATGCGACAGTCGTATCAAATGGGTCTCGGCGAGGCGCAGGTTTCTCTCGATCACCAGGCGCTGGCCGACCGGGTTAGCCGAATCGAAAGCCAGCTTCACGCCAGCTTGCGTGAACTTTTGGTCAGCCAGGGCGTGCAAATTGTGAACGGGTTTGGCCGCATGGTCGACGCCCACACTGTGGTAGCCGAAACCGACTACGGCGAGCGACGTTTCGAGGCCGATATTGTGGTGCTCGCCACCGGAAGTAACCCTAGGGTTCCGTCGTGGGCGCCGATTGATGGGCGCAGAGTGCTAACCACCCGTGATGCCTATCCGCCGCCCGAGTTCCCTTCACACTTGGTAGTGGTCGGCTCGGGCGTTACCGGAGTTGAGTTCGTCAATATGTTCACCAGTTTCGGCAGCAAAGTTTCGCTGGTGGTGAGTCGCCAACAGGTACTTCCTCAAAAAGACCCCGAAGTGGCGGCGGTACTCGAAACCGACTTTTTGGAACGGGGAGTGCGCCTGTTGAAAGGTGCCCGCGCTGAGCGAATCGAGGTCTCGCAAAGCGGCGAGGCCGTAACCGTATTTTGCGATGACGGCCGGTCGGCCACCGGATCACACGCCTTATTGGCTATTGGTTCCGTACCGAATTCCGCTGGTCTCGGACTAGAAGAGGCCGGCGTAGAAGTGGACGAGGGCGGATATGTGGTCGTGAACCACAATATGCAGTCGTCGCAACCGCATATCTACGTGGCGGGCGACTTATCGGGCAAGTTGCCGCTGGCGTCAGTGGCCTCGATGCAGGGCCGCAAAATTGCCGAGCATGCGCTAGGGCTTCACCAGCGTCCACACCGACACATCGACTACAACAAGGCCGCCTCGGCAATTTTCACCGATCCAGAAATTGCTGATGTCGGCTTGGCCGAGGCCGATGCCTTTGCCGAAGGACGCAAGATTCAGGTGATTAAGGTACCGTTCTCGTCTAGTGCTAAGGCCCTAATCAACGACGATTCACGAGGTTTCGTGAAGCTGATTTCTGACCCGGCCACTGGTGTGGTGTTGGGAGGATCGATCGTCGGAGCACACGCTGCTGAGCTGATCTCGGTGATCGCGTTAGCCGTGAATGCTCGCCTAACGGTGACCGACATCGCCGAGAGTGTGTTGGTGCATCCGTCATTGGCTGAGGCTCTAACCTACGCCGCCCGCTGACCCTGCGCCTGGCTAGGCCGCTCGCCGACCCCATGCCTGGTCACGCCGCCCGCTGACCCCGTGCTGGTCACGCCGCCCGCTGACCCTGCGCCTGGCCTTCGACTGTCGCGCTGCGGCCGGCCTCATCCCGATCTTGTTATGAGTTTTGTGCGGTAATCGGAGAAAACTCATATCAAGATCACAGGCAGCTTCGAAGATGCACAATTCACCCACACGCTTTCGTACTTGGTGTCGGTAGATGGTTGTGCACAGCGCAAAGCCGCTGCTCTGATCTAGTTTTGCGCTATGGACCACAGCGCAGCTTCTCTCACCAAGTCTGCCAGGCAGCACGTAGCCGACAGTCATGATCTAATCCGGGTGCAGGGCGCTCGGGAAAACAATCTCAAAAACATAAGTGTCGAAATACCAAAACGCCGCCTCACCGTGTTCACCGGTGTTTCCGGCTCGGGCAAGAGCTCGCTGGTTTTTGGCACAATTGCTGCCGAGTCGCAACGGATGATCAACGAAACCTACAGCTCATTCGTGCAAGGTTTCATGCCAACTCTGGCACGACCCGATGTTGATGTTCTTGAAGGTCTCACTACCGCAATAATCGTGGACCAAGAACAAATGGGTGCCAACGTTCGCTCTACCGTGGGCACCGCCACCGACGCCAATGCCATGTTGCGCATTCTCTTTAGTCGGTTGGGAAAACCTTATATCGGCAGTTCACAAGCCTTTTCATTCAACGTTGCTTCGATTAGCGGCGCCGGTGCCGTGAAATTTGAGCGTGCCGGGAAAGCAGTACGAGAACGGCGCCAGTTCACGATTACGGGTGGAATGTGCCCACGCTGCGATGGCCTTGGTCGTATCAGCGACTTCGACCTGACCGCCTTATACGACGATGAAAAATCGCTCAACGAAGGTGCCATCACGGTTCCCGGTTACAGCATGGAAGGCTGGTATGGACGCATCTACCGGGGTTGTGGCTTCTTCGACCCTGATAAACCGATACGCAAGTTCACCAAAACTGAGCTGAACGACCTGCTTTACAAAGAACCTACCCGCCTAAAAATCGAGGGCGTGAACCTTACTTTCACCGGTCTTATTCCTCAGATCGAAAAGTCATTCCTGAGCAAAGACCGCGAGGCTATGCAGCCTCACGTTCGTGCCTTTGTCGATCGGGCGATTACTTTCCAGGTATGCCCGGAATGTGACGGCACTCGCCTCACCGAAGCAGCTCGTTCCTCCAAGATTAACGGGCTCAGTATTGCCGACGTTTCGGCCATGCAAATAAGCGACGCCGCTGAATGGGTTAGCACTCTAGAAGACCCGTCGGTAGCGCCGCTTCTCGCCACCCTGCGGCATACGCTCAACTCGTTTGTGGAAATTGGTCTTGGCTATCTCTCGCTCGATAGACCCGCCGGAACGCTCTCAGGTGGTGAGGCGCAGCGCACCAAGATGATCCGGCACCTTGGTTCGTCGCTGACCGATGTGACCTATGTCTTTGATGAACCAACCATCGGTCTGCACCCCCATGACATTGAACGAATGAACAACCTGCTGCTGCAGCTTCGTGACAAGGGCAACACTGTGTTGGTGGTGGAGCACAAGCCCGAGACCATCGCCATTGCCGACCATGTAATCGACCTCGGACCTGGTGCTGGCTCGGCGGGAGGCGCTGTGTGTTTTGAAGGCACGGTTGAGGATCTTCGGGCTTCCGACACGCTCACCGGGCGACATCTAGACGATCGCGCCACGCTTAAAGCAGAGGTTCGTTCGGCTAACGCCATGCTGCCCATTCGTGATGCGTCCACCAACAACCTCCAAGCAGTCAATGTGGACATACCCCTGGGAGTGCTGGTGGTAATCACTGGCGTGGCGGGTTCTGGCAAGAGTTCACTAATCCAGGGCTCGGTGGAAGGCCAAGAAGGTGTGGTGTCGATTGGTCAAGATGCGATTCGAGGCTCACGGCGCAGCAACCCTGCCACCTACACCGGCCTACTCGATCCGATCCGCAAAGCATTCGCCAAGGGCAATGGGGTGAAGCCCGGCCTTTTCAGCGCTAACTCGGATGGAGCGTGCCCCAACTGCAAAGGCGCCGGCGTGATCTACACCGATTTGGCCATGATGGCCGGCGTGGCAATTCCATGCGAGCAATGTGAAGGCAAACGATTTCAGCCTGCGGTGCTCGACTACCACTTGGGCGGGCGTGATATCAGCGAGGTGCTCGCCATGTCGGTGGATGAGGCCGAAACTTTCTTCAGCGACGGTGAGGCACGAATACCCGCGGCTCATAAGATTCTACAGCGACTTAGTGATGTCGGCCTGGGCTACCTGAGTTTGGGCCAGCCTCTAACCACGCTCTCGGGTGGTGAACGCCAACGGCTTAAACTAGCGACCCATCTAGGCGAAAAGGGCGGCATCTTTATTCTCGATGAACCGACCACGGGGCTTCACTTGGCCGATGTGGAACATCTGCTCGGCCTGCTTGACCGGATTGTCGACTCGGGCAAGTCGGTGATCGTGATCGAGCATCACCAGGCCGTAATGGCGCACGCTGATTGGATCATCGATTTGGGCCCCGGTGCTGGTCATGATGGCGGCCGAGTGGTGTTTGAAGGCCCGCCCGCTCAGCTGGTCGAAGCGCAATCTACGCTAACCGGTCAATATCTCGCAGCCTATGTGTCCCAGGGTTAGGCATTAACACCACTCCCGATCTTGTTATGAGTTTCAATCGGTATCCGAAGAAAACTCATAACAAGATCGCTCACGGCCAATCAGCCGCCGGCACCCATGGCGGAATCACATAGTATTTGACATACTTTCATGTATGGGCAGATGGCATCGACTGGATGTGGTTTCTAAAGCACTCGCCACGGATGGCGTCTTAAGCGTGAAGCAAGCCCACGACCACGGCTTGTCTCAATCGCAGGTCCAACGTTTGGTCGAGACAGGTCTCTTCGAACGTCCTGCACGAGGCGTGTTGCGTCTTAGCGGGTCGGAATCGACGTTCAAACAGGCATTACGCATAGCGGCGCTTCGTGTTGGTGAGCCCGTCATGGTCTCGCACAGCGCAGCGGCCTTTGTCTGGGAACTGGACGGTTTCGAGCGGCCCAAGATTGAGCTAACCGTGCCACGACGGAATCAAGTGCAGCTCAGTTCAGCGATCATCCACCGAACGCAGCGGTGGCGGGGTAGTGATGCCCGGCGAAAAGCCGGACTGCTGATTACTACACCAGAACGGACCTTGATTGATGTTGCGTATCAGGTGGGAGAAGATCGTCTGGAGATTGCACTGGACGATGCGCTTCGCCGACGCCTTACCACCACCGCACGGCTTGAACGCCTTTGTGGGGAGCTGCAAGGACGTGGGTTCCGAGGTCCCGGGCGAATGGCCGAACTAATGAATCGACGGCACGATATTGACGGGCAGACCGATTCAACCTTCGAAACGTTGTTGTTGCGGGAGCTCCGCAAGCGAAAGTTAGCGGTGCCGGTGATTCAGCATCGCATTGTCGAACCAAATGGCGAGTTCATCATGAGAACTGATTTCGCTTATCCATCGAAAATGATTGCCATTGAAGCTGACAGTGAGCGTTGGCATATGAATCGTGCAAAGTTCAACAGTGATCGGTACAAGCGGGCCAAAGCCGAGTCAATTGGCTGGCGAGTACTAGCGTTCACCTTTTCGCAGCTGAAACAATCGCCAGAGGTGGTTGTTGCGATCATCGAGAGTGCTCTGACCCATGGCACGCGAACGATGCTTCCCTAATGATGTGACGCTGATGTTGTCGCAAGGACGGCACGCGAACGATCTTGTTATGAGTTTCAATCGGTATCCGGAGAAAACTCATAACAAGATCGGGAAGGCGCGTGCCTAGTGACCGAATCGCCGGCCGAACGGCTTGCTAGTCGATTTCGGCCACGATGTCGCCGCTGCCCACCGAGTCGCCCACCGCTACCTTCACTGAGGTCACGGTCCCGGCCTTCTCGGCGGTGATGTTGTTCTCCATCTTCATGGCTTCCAACACCACGATCGTGTCACCAACCTCTACGGTCTGGCCTTCTTCCACCTTCACCTGCACGATGGTGCCCTGCATTGGCACGGTGACCTGGCCAGCATTGGCACTAGCGGCTGCTGCTTTGGCGGCCGAGGAACGACGTGGCCGTGATGACCCGTTCGCTTTGGTGCTAGCACCAACGGCAACCGAAATTTGGCTCTCGGGTACGAATACCTTCACCGAGAAGCGGCGGCCGTTCACCTCAACGTCGACGTCTCGCTGAACTTTGGCTTCTGGTGTGCCGTCGTCGCCATCAATACTGGTGCCTGCCACCGTAGCTGGGTCGGCCGCTACGTCGGAGAGGTCGAGCACCTCTTCCACCCATTTTGTGGAGTGTTTGGTTTCAGCGAAATCCGGATGCGACAAGATAGCTATGTCGGCTGGCACTGTAGTGGCGATGCCCTCGATTTGCAGTTCACGCAAAGCCCGCAGCATCCGTAAACGTGCCGTCTCGCGGTCGCTGCCCCAGACACAAAGCTTGCCCACCAGGTTGTCGTAATATTGGCTAACTTCGTCACCTGATTCGTAGCCGCCATCCCAACGCACACCGAACCCTTGGGGAACTTTGATTGACGTCAAACGCCCTGGTGAAGGTAGGAATTTACCGCCGGCTGGGTCTTCAGCGTTGATACGGCATTCAATAGCGTGACCGTTAATTACGATGTCATCTTGGGTGAAGCTCAGTGGCAATCCGGAAGCGACCCGAATCTGTTCGCGTACCAGGTCGAGGCTTGAAACTAGTTCGGTTACAGGGTGCTCAACCTGCAAGCGAGTGTTCATTTCTAGGTAATAGAACTCGCCGTCTTGGAACAGGAACTCTACCGTGCCTGCGTTTACATAGCCGCAGCCCTTGGCCACCGCCACGGCCGCTTCGCCCATGGCCCGTCGCACATCGTCGGGGAAGTCTGGTGCCGGGGCTTCTTCAACCAGCTTTTGGTGTCGTCGCTGGGAGGAACAGTCGCGTTCGCCAATCCACACGCAGTTACCGTGACTATCGGCAATAATCTGCATCTCGATGTGCCGAGGCCAGGTGAGGTAGCGCTCGAGATAGATTTCGTCACGGCCAAAGTAAGCGAGTGCCTCGCGCTGGGCCGATTCGATGGCGGCTTCAACCTCGTCGGGGCCTTGAACAACTTTCATGCCTCGACCGCCGCCGCCATAAGCAGCTTTAATAGCAACTGGCCAGCCGTGTTCGGCGCCAAAGTCGAAAACCTGTTGTGAATTTGTCACCAACTCGGTCGACCCGGGGACACCAGCTACACCTACCTTTTCGGCGGCTTCACGAGCAGAAATTTTGTCGCCCATGACGTCAATAGCTTCGGGTGGTGGACCAATCCACGCCACTGTGCCCGAGTCGATGATGGCACGAGCGAAGTCGGCGTTTTCCGAGAAGAATCCGTAACCGGGATGCACGCCATCAGCGCCACTTCGACGTACCGCGTCGAGAATGGCCTCGGTATTGAGATAGCTTTCGGCGGCGGTCTGGCCGCCTAAGGCGTAGGCCTCATCGGCTAGGCGCACGTGCAGCGCATCACGGTCTAGTTCGGAATAAACCGCTACGGTTGCGATGCCGAGTTCTTGGCAAGCACGGATAACACGAACGGCGATTTCGCCGCGATTAGCAATCAAAATCTTGGTGAGCACAACATAATGGATACAGCCAAGCGGGGTGAACATGCCACCCAAGCACTAAAAGGTTCTCGTTTCCGAGAGGTTCGTTGGGTGGAAACTGTTGGTTCAACCAACACCGATCTCATGGCCAAAGCGGTTTCAGGGGAAGCTGGTGGGCTGGTGTTAGTAGCCGATTACCAAACCAGTGGGCGTGGTCGGAGGGAGCGCGTTTGGGAAGCTCCACCGGGAGCATCTCTGCTGTTTTCAATGCTGTTGCGACCCGAGAATTTAACAGAACATGCGGCCTTGGTGACGATGGCGGCGGGCGTGGCTTCGGTTGAAGCTTGCCGTGCGGTAACTGGGGTGGTGCCGAGGTTGAAATGGCCCAACGACATGCTGGTCGAGGGCAAGAAGCTCTCGGGTATGCTCTCAGAAACCGTGGTGGCTGGCACCGAGATCACGGCACTGGTTATTGGCATTGGAATCAACACAAATTGGCCCCCCGACTTACCGGTGGAGCTAGCCGAAACAGCGACCTCGCTGAACTTTCACTTGCCAAGTGAGGCATCTCAGCTGCCCCGTGATCAGCTGCCCCGTGAGGCGGGAAAGTTTGGACGTGAGAAGCTGTTCGCGGAGGCTTCACCCAGTCGTGAGGCTGAACCCAATCGTGAGACTGAGAACCTCGAGTTCCTCGCGATGGATCGCCAGAATGAGGAAAAAGAGCCGGTTGATCGAGTGGCCCTGTTAGTGGCCCTGTTGCGCAGCATGGATGAACTGGTGCAGCTGATCGAAACTGAAGTTGGCCGAGCGGAATTGTTGGACCGCTACAAATCGCACCTAGGCACGCTGGGTCGTGAGGTGCGGGTTGTGCTGGCCGACAGCAGTTTCACCGGCACCGCGCTTGACGTTGATTCCGCGGGGAGCTTGTTAGTGCGGAACGATGAGCAGGAACGATGGGTTTCAGTGGCTGATGTGGTGCATCTGCGTTAGAGCCGTCTTTGTGCGCCAGGCTAAAAGCTGATGTGGCGCGTCTGTTCGGGCGAGACCTAGGCAGAAGCGAGTTACCCAGCGTGGGTGCCGCGAATAGCGGCCGGGGCGGCCAGAGGGTGATTGCCGAAGTGCAGTTACGGGTCGCTGGTTTGAGCCTCGAGTCGGGCCAGCGCATCGGCTGCCGCCTTGGTGAGCGGACCGGGTGCTAAATCGAAGACGTGGTCGTCAACGGCGCTAATGGCCTGCACATCGCGAATAGAGGAACTGAGGAACGCCTCATCGGCTTCGAAGAGCGCTTCGAGTGGCAGATCTTCTTCCACCACGTCCACCACTTCTAAAATCAGCTCGCGAGTTATACCACCAAGCGGTCCGGCCGACAGTGGCGGGGTTACGAGGCGGCCGTCGATGCCGACAAAGATGTTCGAGCCGGTACCCTCGCAGAGGTTGCCCACCGTGTTGGCAAAAATTGCCTCCGAGGCATGGCGTTCGTGGGCGTAGGCCAACGCCAAAACGTTCTCGGCGTAAGACGTCGACTTGATGCCAGTCATGGCCCCTCGCTCGTTTCGAGTCCACGGCACGGTTACGACTTTGGTCACACCGCTATAGAGGTGAAGCTCGGAAACCGCCACCAACAAGGTCGGTTCGGTCTGATCACGGTTCGACCCTAATGGACCTAAACCGCCGGTCAGGGTGATGCGCAGACGTGCGTCCACTGCCTGGTTGGCCTCAAGCACGCTCGACACCGCTTCTCGCACCCGATCTAAGTTCGGTGCGGCTAGACCCAGACCTGTGGCCGAGGTGTGCAACCGGCGCAGGTGTCGACTGATGGCGAAAGGCTCTCCGCCAATCACTTTCAAGGTTTCAAACACTCCGTCGCCCACCGTTAGGCCATGGTCGAAGGGCGAAATGCGGGCGCTGTCGAGGTCGACCAAGGCACCGTCTAACCAGAGTTGGTTGAACCTTGCGGGGCCGGTACCGCGTGATGATGGCGAGCCTGGCGCGGTTGAAGCTTGCGAGCCTGGCGAGGATGATCCTTGCGAGGTTGATGCTGGCGAGGTTGAAGCTGGTGCCATCTTCGAAGCGGATGTTGGCATAGCTTTTGACGACGCTTTTGATACGGAGTTTGAAGGTTCGGCCGAAGAGCTCACGGCGCGAGCATACTACTCGACCCGATCTCCAGTGGAGCGGGCGTTTCGCTAGACTTATGGCGTGTCTCGTACGTCTGCTTCGACGCGATGGCGTCGAAGTTGGACCCAGCGTCTGGTGTTATTTATCAATGTCTCCTTGGCCCTGGTGGCATTCGTAGTGGCGGCTTCGCTCAGCTATGGCTACGAAAAGGTGGGCCACCTACCACGGGCATCGCTTAGTGCGGGCATCTTGACGAGCGCCGATCCGGCTATTTCAGACGAACCTCTAAACGTGCTGCTCGTGGGTACCGACTCGTCCATCAACCTTGATCCAGACGACCCCATCAACGTGGGCCGTGACCCCGGCAGCGACTTAGCCGATGTGCTGATGGTGTTGCGCCTTGAGCCAGCGACAGGCGAAGTTGCGATTCTGTCGATTCCTCGTGACTTGTGGGTGCCAATTTCAGGCACCAACATGCAAAACAAGATCAATGCTTCCTATGCCATTGGTGGCGCTCCGGCATTGATTTCCACCATCCAGGACTACCTGGAAATTCCGATCCATCATTTCGTGGCGGTGGATTTCGCCGGTTTCAAGAAAATGGTTGAAGTGATAGGTGGGGTCGACGTGTACTTCCCTTACCCGGCACGCGATGCTGGTTCGGGGCTTAATATCACCGAGGCTGGCTGCAACCACTTAAACGCTGACACCGCGTTGCAATATGTGCGTTCTCGAAAGCTGCAGGAAAATATCGACGGGCGTTGGAAAAGTGACGGGCAAAGCGATTTTGGTCGCATGCGCCGCCAGAGGGAGTTCATGCAACAGGCGGTTTCAACCGCTATTGAGCGGGGTGCTCGTAATCCGGCCACCCTCAACGCTCTGATAAATGCCGTCACTGACGCGGTGGTGGTTGATGATTTGCTGACCCCTGGTGGAATGTTTGACATCGGCAATGCTTTTCGCATGTTTAACCCTGATGACCTGCTGCAATACAGCTTTCAACGCTATGTTTCCGACGACTGGCGTGGTGGTCAGATGGTACTAATTCTGAACCACAATCGCTCCGATGAGTTGCTCGACCCTTTCCGAGGCCTGGCACCGCTAAATGCTGGCGCGATTGCGAGCGCTGACGGCGGAAACACCGGCTCGACTAACGGCAGTTCAGGATCAAATAGCAGCGGCGCAGGTGCGATTGGTGAAAATGAAAGTGGGGTCGGAGCAGAGGGTGCTACCGGGGGTAGCTCAGCCACGTCCTCGGTCGTAACCAGCAGCACCATTTCTGACGACGGCAACATAGCGACGAAGGCATGTTAGGAACGATCTAAAAGTTGTGAGACAGACGGCGAGCGGAATTGTGCCGCTTAGTTGAAATAGCTGGCGGAGCGTAGGGTAGTGCCACCGCTAAATGTGTGAATAGCACGGGAAATGTGAGCAGAAGCAATCTGAATAGCGCGGGAAATCTGAACAGCAAGGTATTAGAGACGATGGGTAAACCGGTAAATCACAATCACCACCGAGGCACCACGCTATGAGCACCATTGCGGTAATTGGAACCGGTTATGTGGGTCTCACCACTGGGGCTTGTTTTGCCTCGCTCGGTCATGATGTCATCTGCGCCGACATCGACGAAGACAAGATTGCGGCGCTGAATCGAGGCGAAATTCCGATTCTGGAAGAAGGCCTGGATCGACTGGTTTCAGAAGGGGTTCGTGCTGGTCGTTTGAGTTTCGTGGTGGGTGCCACAACTGCGGCTGCCAAGGCCGAATTTGCCTATTTGTGTGTGCCGACTCCGCAAGACTCCGACGGTTCGGCCGACTTGTCATACATTGAAGCGGCCGCTCGCGAGATAGGCCCGGTGTTAGAAGCTGAAGCCGTGGTGGTAAACAAATCTACGGTTCCGGTGGGCTCAACCCGAGTCGTGGAACGAGCGCTGGGACGAAGCGACGTGTTCGTGGTTTCGAACCCCGAGTTCCTGCGAGAAGGCAGTGCGGTTAGTGACTTCCTGAAGCCCGATCGCATTGTGATCGGTGCCGACAGCCAGGCGGCTGCCATTCGAGTAGCGGCACTTTATGTTGGCATTCCATCACCCATCATGGTGACTGACCCGGCTTCGGCCGAAACCATCAAGTACGCAGCCAACGCCTTTTTGGCCACCAAATTGTCATTTGTGAACGCCGTGGCCGCCATTTGTGAAGCCGTCGGTGCCGATGTGAACGACGTGATGTTGGGCATCGGCTACGACAAACGTATCGGCCAAGAATTCTTGAAGCCTGGCCCTGGTTGGGGCGGTTCGTGCTTTCCTAAAGACACGCGGGCGCTGGCAAACATTGCCGAAGAAGCGGGCTACGATTTCCGGCTATTAAAGGGCGTTCTGCAGGTCAATGACGAACAGTTTGATCGGGTGGCCGCAAAAATCGCCCGCTTGGTAGGTGGGTCGCTTGAGGGGCGCCGTGTAGCGGTTTGGGGTCTCACCTTCAAGGCTCGTACCGATGATTTGCGTGAATCACCCTCGCTCGAGATCATTGATCGTTTGGTGCGGGCGGGTGCCACCGTCGTTGGGTACGATCCGGCCATCTTCAAAGCACCAGCTGGAGTTGAGCTAGCCTCTGATGCCTACGGTGCGGTTGAAGGTGCCGACGTGTTGGCGGTATTGACTGAATGGGACGAGTTTCGCTGGCTCGACTTCGATAAGGTCTACGAGCTGATGGCCACTCCGGCCATTTTAGACGGTCGAAATCTGCTTGATCGGGCGGCGTTGAAGCGTCGTGGTTTTGCCTATGACGGGATTGGTCGCAGCTAAAAGCAGTTTTGGTGGTTAGTGCAAGAGTGGTTCTCCGGCATCGATTGAAGTAGTCCGGCGTCGAATGAAATAGACAGGCAGATGGCACGAGTAGTGATCACCGGCGGTGCCGGATTAATAGGCTCTACCATAATTAAACGGTTACTTGACCAGGGCGATCAGGTGGTTTGTGTCGACAATCTGGTGACTGGCTCGTGGGACAACATTGCGGCGTGGGTTGAAGCTGGCGACATCGAATTCATAAACCACGACGTTTCGAAACCGTTTTATCTTAATAGTGCCGTCGATGTAGTTATGCACTTCGCCAGTCCGGCTTCGCCCAAAGATTTCTCCGAGCTGCCCATACAAATCATGAAAGTTGGCGGACTGGGCACGCACAATACCTTGGGTTTGGCCCGCGCTAACAACGCGCGCTATCTGCTGGCTTCCACCAGTGAAGTTTACGGTGACCCGTTAGTTCATCCGCAGGTGGAAACTTATTGGGGGAACGTGAACCCGATCGGACCACGTGGCGTGTACGACGAAGCTAAGCGTTTTGCCGAAGCGTTAACGATGGCCTATCACCGCCACCACGGCCTTGACGTGCGCATCGCCCGTATTTTCAACACTTATGGTCCGTCGATGCGGCTTCTTGATGGGCGGGTGGTGTCCAATTTCCTGGTTCAGGCCCTCCAAGGCAAACCGTTAACGGTCTACGGCGACGGTCAACAGACCCGTAGTTTTTGTTATGTCGATGATGAGGTGGACGGTCTCCTACGTCTGTTGGACTCGGACTATGTGGGGCCCGTGAACATTGGCAATCCGGTGGAATTTACCATGTTGGAACTGGCGCAAGAGGTAAATGAAGTGACCGGTGCCGATGTTCCTGTGGTGTTTCAACCGCTACCCGTTGACGACCCGGCCCAGCGCCAACCCGACATTACGCTGGCAAAAACTTTGCTTGGTTGGGAGCCGAAAACCCGGTTACGTGACGGGCTAAGCCTAACGGCAGAGGCCTTTGCTAAACGCTTAGTCCGATAGCTGCGAGCTGACAGATGCTAGCGGTTGCGGTGAACAAGACCGTTGATAACGGTGTCGAATTCGGGCAGGGTGGCAGCATCGCAATAGCTGGTTTCAAAAGCGTGGCGCGCCGCTTGAGCTAAATGCTCGCGATAAGCCACGTCGGTGCTTAGCTGCTTCACCGCGGCCACTAATCCTTCAACATCGCCGTTACGAAGCGACACGCCACAGCCATGACGTTGGATAGCCTCGTCAACATTGGTACCCGTTGGGCCCACGTAGATAATGGGCAGACCTGCCGCCAGAGCCGAATGCAACTTGGAGGGGCTCATCAACCCCCAGGCGCGATCATCAAGGGTGATCAGCGATGCCATGGCTCCGGCGAACACGCTCGGTACTTGCTCGCGACTCACGTAATCGTAAAGCACAATGGGAGCACCACGGCCCTCGGCCAGAGCCAATGCTGCGGTTTCTAAGGTTGGCCGTCGTACCCCGCCTCCCACAAATAAGAACGCCGCATTTTGGTGGGCCAATCTACCGGCGGCCTGGATGACCGTGTCGAAACTATGACCAGTCCCGGTGTTCCCCAAATACGCCACCACATCACGGTTGGCTAGTTGCGGGTTGGTGGAATATTCCGCCCAAATCTCAAACGCCGTGCTCGTGCCAGGTGCTTCGCTGTGAGTCGCTGGATTAGGAAAGCTAGCCAGCGGTTCCCAATTGGGAATAATGGTGGTAGGGGGACGATCTGTCGACCCATATTGTCTTTGTAGAACTTCGCCCATGGCCGAATCGAGCACCACCAAATGATCCAAACGAGGATAAATCCAGGTGTTGATGCGACGTAGCAGTTTCGATACCAATGAACCGCGGCCAAGCTGGTCGAAAGCTTCGGCGGTGTCGGGATAAACGTCCATGCTCCAAAGCACAATCTTGGTGCGCCGATGAAGAAGGCGATGCAAGAAGGCAGCCAGCACAATATAAGGCGGAGTGGTCATCGAAACGATGACATCTTGTCGAGGTAGCAGTGCCAAGCGAAGCCACGCGCCAGCGGTGAAACCGCCATAGCCACCTAAGCGGCTGCGAAGCGAGGATTTGCCCCCTCCAGGAATAGCCAAGCGTATGACGCGAACCTCGCGCTGGGATTTAGTAGCCAGCCTTCCCCTCGACGACGCCGAGTTCCGGGTCCTGTAGGATGAGGCGCTGGTCGCCGCTTCGGATCTCTCGCCACTTAGATCCGAGGAATCTTCGCTTTGGCCAACGACTTCATTCCAGCGGGGTGATTCCACGTAGCCAGCGTTGCTCGTTACTACGGTGACTTCGTCACCTTCGCCAGCACGGTGGTTGGCCAGCGAGGCGGCCAAGTGTGCGGTCGGTGACAGATCGGGCAGATAGAACTGGTTAATAATCGTGATTCGCACGGGCTTGGGCAACAACCTGATCTTAGTTATTTAGCAACTCGGTGCTGCAGAATCGGGCATTGTGTCGAGGCGGGCAATAGCAGCATCAACCATTTCATCCACAATTTCACCCAGGCTGTATTTCTGTTTCCAATCTGGAAAATGGGCACGAAACTTCGACATATCGGTGTAATAACAAATGTGGTCACCAATTCGAGCTTCATCGTTGAAACTAAGGGTTGGACGACGCCCGCACCGATTGGCAATCAGCTCCACACACTCTAGGTTGCTTGCAGCATTAGCCTTGCCGCCACCAAGGTTGTAGGCCTCACCGGGCCGTGGATTTTGAGCGAAAGCCCAAAAGGCCGAAATTACGTCATGAGAATGAATTTGGTCACGGACTTGCTTACCTCCGTAGCCGATCATCGTGTATGGACCTTCGGTGACAGCCTGGTGAACCAAATAACTTAAGAAACCATGCAGCTCAACCCCCGAGTGGTGGGGCCCGGTCAAACAGCCACCTCGAAAGACACCAGTCTTCAAACCGAAGTAGCGGCCGTATTCTTGCACCATCAAATCGGCAGCCGCTTTCGAAACACCAAACAGCGAATGAAGGCAGTTGTCGAGCGACATTTCTTCGGTAATGCCGAGCTCACTCAGACCCATCGGGGTTTCGCCCGGGGTGTAGTCGTAACGAGTTTCGAGTTCGACCAGAGGCAACCGGTTGGGGTTATCGCCGTAAACTTTATTGGTGCTCATATAGATGAACACCGCTTCAGGGGTATGGGCTCTGGCGGCTTCCAAAAGCGCCAAGGTGCCACCGGCGTTTACATCGAAATCGTCGAAAGGCCTGGAAGCGGCTAGGTCGTGGCTCGGTTGGGCAGCGGCGTGAATGATGAGCTCGGGCCGAAGCTGTGCGAAAAGCGCATCCACCGCTTCGCGGTCGCGGATGTCCAGGCTGTGATGGGTGTATTTAGGGTACCTGGCACTCAGGCGGTCACGATTCCAGGTGGTGTCACCCTGTGGACCGAAAAAATCCTGGCGCATGTTGTTGTCGATGCCGGTAACTGCAAACCCCATTTCGCTAAAGAATTCCACGGCTTCAGAACCAATGAGCCCGGCACTACCAGTGACAAGAACGCGCATGAACAACAACACTACCCCGGCCTGCTTCCCCCATGGCAGCCGCCACATGCGAGACTAGAAGATATGCGCGTTGCCGTAACTTTGGAACAGTGCTGGCATCGAGTGCCCGGCGGAATTGCTAAGGCCGCTATCGAACAGGTGAAGGCGGTTGAAACCCACGGCGGAGTGGAACAAATTGGCGTAGCAGCCAGGCATCGTCATGAACCCGAAGCTGCATGGCAACCACCAATACCAGTGCGCCATCTGCCGGTTTCCCGCCTAGCAATGTACGAGGGTTGGCACTATTTGGGTTGGCCCAAGGTTGAACAGGCCACCGGCCCCATCGATGTGATCCACGCTACTGGCACTGCGGTTCCGCCACGCTCGGTACCGCTGGTAGTTACCGTGCATGACCTGGCCGTACTACACAATCCCGAGCGATTTACCAGGCGTGGCGTGAGCTTCATTCGACGTGCCCTCAAACTGACAGCCGAACGGGCAGATTTGGTGTTGTGTTCGAGTGAAGCCACCTTGAGTGACTGTGAGGTAGAAGGTTTTGACCCCGAACGGCTTCGTTTGGTGCCGCTCGGGGTGGACCAGAGCAAAGCCACCGCCGAAGACGTTGATGAGGTGCGCCGCAGGTACGGGCTAGACGGACGTTACGTGCTTTTTGTAGGCACCTTAGAGCCACGAAAAAACCTGCCTGGTTTGGTGCGAGCCTTTGGCCACCTAATGGCCGAGCATCGATACCACGACGTGCGGCTAGTGCTGGCCGGGCCCGATGGCTGGGGAGAAGAAATCGAAGGCCTTTTGGCACCACTGGGTGACACCGTGCAGAAACTCGGTTTCGTGCCCGAAGCCGACTTACGGGCGCTTTATGCAGGCGCTGAAGTGTTTTGTTATCCCAGCTTGTTAGAGGGTTTCGGCTTACCGGTGCTTGAGGCCATGGTACAGGGCACCCCGGTGGTTACTTCGGCGGGAACAGCTACCGAAGAATTGGTGCGCCACGGTGGCGGCATTGCTGTTTCGCCCCGCGATTATCGTGCCATCGCCGAAGCGCTGGCCGAAGTGCTTGATGACTCGGAGCACGCAGGAGCTATGGGGGCCACTGGTGCCGCGGTGGCGGCCGATTACACCTGGCAACATACCGCTGAGCTGTGTGTTTCGGCTTACCGAGAGTTGGCCTAGCACCAGTTGGCCTAGCACCAGTTGGCCTAGCACCCGTTGGCGTAGTCCGAGCTGGCGTATTACGCCTTACGCTCGCATTCTTGGTGGTCCCGTCTGATCTTGTAGTGAGTTTTGTGCGCGATGCGGAGAAAACTCACTACAAGATCGGGGAAACACTAAAGGTTGGGGTTGGCCTTCATCCATTCGACGGTGATGTTGGTGGCGTCTTCCAGGCTAAACGGCAGCTCACCAGCGATTTCTTTCACCGGTTCTAGGTCAAACACCGTTTCGGTCAACATGTTGCGCAGGCGATATGAGGTGAGGGGCGGATGTTTCCAGCCGAGCAAACGCAGAACATCGCCACCCACGGCCGCGGCTCGAAGCGCCAATGTGGGCACTTCTCGAATTGGGCCGCTACCAAAGGCTTGGGACGCCAGCTGGGCCCACTCGTAAATGGGATACGGCTCGTAGTCGGATATGTACAACACCCGTCCATGTACGGCAGCGTCGGAGGCGAAGGCAATCTTGTCGATTTCATGAACGGCGTTGCCCACAAACCCGAATGACTTACGCACCCGGTGCCCTTTGGGGTGAACATAATGACCGTCGCGAACGCTCCGCAAAAAGGCGCTGTAAAGAGGGCCGAAGTGCGGTCCCCAAATAGAGGTGGGTCGTAACAACACCCATGTGAAACCACCGGGTGCAGCTTCCCTAGCCCCGGTGCCGTCCGCCGCGGTAGCTGTGGCCGTGCCAGTTATCTGCGCCACGTCAGATTCACCATTTTCAGTGGAACTGCCCAGGGTTTCCTCACGGCTAGGCGGGGTGCCCATCATGGTGCGAACCAGCTGTTCGCCTAATACTTTGCTTTCGCCGTAGGCGTTCGGCGGGCTGAAATCAAACTCGTCTTTGGGCTGGTGTCCGGGTGTGCACACCAGTTGTGACGAGGCGAAAAGTACTCGTCGTACTGACGGAGTGTTCTCGGCGGCTTTGACCAGGTTTGCCACGCCAATAGTGTTGGCGTCGTAGTCACCGATAGTGCTGCCATCAAGGTCTACTCGGGCTGCGAAATGGCAAATTATCTCGGGGGCAAAGGCGGCTACGGCGGTCGACAAGGCGGTGGCATCTCGAATGTCAACCTCCTGCCATGGACAGAGATTGTGAATCTGCGGTGGCGCGATGTCGAGATTTAGCACTTCATGTCCAGCCGCGATGAAATGTTTCACCAGGTTCGTGCCAATAAAACCCGATCCGCCGGTCACCAAAATACGGGTTGTGTCACTAGCACCGCCCTGTAGCGTGCCACTCGCTTCGTAGCTCACCCCGCCACCTCTTCGTAGACTCGGTGTGTTTGTTGGGCGGCCATATTCCACGAGAATTCAGCGGAGTTGGCGACACCCTTTTCCACCAGGGTGGTGCGCACCGTTTCGTTGGTGAGCACTTCTATTAAGGCTCGGGCCATGCTGTTAACGCTGGTGGGGTTGAAGAACATGGCACCGTCCCCAGCAATTTCGGGGAGCGAAGCAGCATTCGAACTGGCCACTGGCACCCCCACACTCTGGGCATCAAGTATCGGCAAGCCAAAGCCTTCATATAACGATGGAAAACAAAACGCATCCGAGCAGCCGAGCAGCGACATCACATGTTCATCAGGTATATAACCGGTTGTTATGATGCGATCTTGCAGCCCGAGCGAGCGGATTTGGTTGGTGATGGCCGAGCTTTCGGCCAGATGCCCTACCAGTACCAGCGAATGGGGAACTTGAGTCGCTATCTGGCCAAACGCGTTCACCAATCGAGGAATGTTCTTGCTGGCGCTGGGGCTACCAAACGCCATCAGATACGGAGAGTTAATGCCGTAGTGGCCAGGTACCGACGCATCGGGCCGCCAACCCGGGGGCACTTCCCGCCCGGCTTCATGCACAACCGTGATTTTGTTCTTGGCGGCTGGGATATCGGCTTCTATTTGCGAACGCGAAGCCTGTGAAACGGTGATGGTTCTGGCTGCGCTTCGTACTGTTCCACGTACAAACAGCTGCAGCGCAGCGCGGCGTAACCAGGGCATATGGTCTCTGAAGCCCACATAAATTAGGTCATGCACGGTCACTACATGGGGCATTTGGGTGCGCAAGGGACCCACATAGCCCATGGAATGAAGCACCTCTAGGCGGTGACTGGCCGCCAGCTGCGGTAACCGGAATTGCTCGTAGGCGTAGCGCAGCTCTCTACGGTCACCCGAAACCTCGGTTTCAACCGCCAACAAGCGGGGAGTGTCCGGCAGATCAAGAGTGGCGAGTTGTCGGTACGCGATCTTGTTCAGGTACACCACAAACTCGTCGTCGGGATACTGGTCAACCAGCGAGTTTATAAGTGAGGTGGCGTAGGTTTGGGTGCCGCCCACAACGCCTGGAAGTAGATAGAGAAGGTTAATGCCTATGCGCATTATCTCGTGTGTTCGGGTCGTGAAAGCATTGTGTGCGAGGATAGCCTGGCTAGCTTGTAGTTAGTGGGTGGCTAGCCAGTGAATGAAGCCACGTCAGCTTAGAGCCAGTGGAATAGGGCTAGAGACTTTATGGATGCAGTAATTTTGGTCGGCGGATTTGGAACCAGGCTTCAGCCGCTCACCTACACGGTTCCCAAACAAATGCTGCCAATCGCGGGTGCCACCATGTTAGAGCGAGTGGTTGCGCATTTGGGCAGCCACGGCGTGACTCGTGCCATTCTGGCTTTGGGTTACAAACCCGACGTTTTCATCGACGAATTCCCCGATCAGCGTTGTGCCGGGGTTGAACTAGTTTACGCCGTTGAGCCAGAGCCGCTCGATACCGGTGGTGCGGTGCGTTTTGCGGCACTAGCTGGTGGGGTCAGCGATACTTTTGTGGTGGTGAACGGTGATGTTCTCACCGATCTAGACGTGAGCGAGCTCATCGCCTTCCATCGTTCAAGCGGGGCCGAAGGTACCATCGCGTTGACCAAGGTTGACGACCCTTCCCGCTATGGCGTAGTTCCTATAGAACAAGACGGCCGGGTGAAAGCTTTTATCGAGAAGCCTCCCGCCGACGAGGCGCCCAGCCATTGGATCAATGCTGGTACCTACGTGTTAGAACCAAGCGTGCTCGACCGAATTGATGACGGTCGACGAGTGTCTATTGAGCGTGAAGTATTTCCCGCCATGGTGGCCGACAGTGCGCTGTACGCCATGGAACGCCAGGAACGCTGGGTTGATGCTGGTACGCCAGCTACTTATCTGGAAGCTTCACTTGGTTACATCGATGGCACAATTGCCAACGAGCCTGTGATTGCTGAAGATGCTTGGGTTCATAACGACGCCGTGGTGTTCGAGTCGTGGATCGGGCCAGGAGCGGTGGTGGAAGAAGGAGCCGTTATTGAGCGCTCGTTAGTGCTGGCAGGGGCACGCATTGGGGCTCGTGCGGTGTTGAAAGAAGCGATTGTGGGGCCCGCCGCTGTGGTAGGTGCGGGCGCTAAACTGCTTGATTTAACGGTACTGGGAGAAGGGGTGGAAATTCCCCCGGGCGAAGAGTTGATCGAGGCCACCGTCGCCTCAGTAGAAGACGAAAGCTAGCCCCGATCAGGCAGGTCGTATTCGGCCATGTAGTACGGGTAATCCCGATCAAATACGGTCAGTGGTTTCGGGTTCTCTACTCTGCCGATAGGTCGAACGTCGTTGCCTTCGCGTTTGAGACGGGCATCACCCATAGAGATACGGGCTAACTCGGCAAGTTCTTCTAAGCGGGCCACGACATTGGGGTGTTGGTCGATGATGTTGGTGGTCTCACTCGGATCATTTACCAGGTCATATAGTTCGAAGATTTCCTGGCGGGCCTTAGAAAAATGCAGTTTATAACGATGATCTCGCACGGCTTCAAGGTCTTTGCGCGAGTAGTAGTAGAACGCGTCATGGGGTGACGTGGCGTTTTCGTCAAACCACAATTCACTCACGTCGCGGCCGTCGATAGTTCGATCAACGGGCATGGTAGCGTCGCATAATTTGGCCAGGGTGGGGAACAAGTCCATCGACGTGACCAACTCGTTGGAAACTCGGCCGGGTGTGATACGACCTGGCCAGCGCACAATAGCCGGTACCCGTAAACCGCCTTCCCAGGTAGTGGTTTTATTGCCCCGCAAGGGTAGGTTGCTGCCCCCGTCTCGTCCTAGCGAACCGTTATCACTAGTAAAAATAACAATGGTGTTGTCGCTAAGACCTAGGGCATCGAGCTCATGTAGAAGCACGTCAGTCGCCCAGTCGATCGACTCGACGGCGGCGCCATAGGGACCATTTTGTGAAGCACGAGCGAAACGCTCTTGCACATAGATGGGCAGGTGGACATATAGGTGCGCCAGGTATAAAAAGAAGGGTTCCTTCGCGGCATCTCGCATAAAACGGACTGCTTCGTTTACATAGCGTTCGGTGAGCTAGGCCTGGTCGGGCTGGGCTTCAAGCACCTCATCGTCTATGAGGAGTGGCAACGGCGGGTAGTCAAAGTATTGTTCCCCCGACTGCAAACCCATGTCGTTGCTGTACGGCAGACCTAGATAATGATCGAAGCCATGGTTGGTAGGTAGGAACTCATCCTGGTCTCCACAATGCCACTTGCCAATCATTTGGGTACGGAAACCAGCGTCGGAAAGAAGCCGCCCTAAGCTGATTTCCGTGGGAGGCAAACCAACCCCTTGGCCCGGAAACAAAACTGGTAGACCATCGAAACTGGCAAAGCCTATTCGCGGCGGGTAGCAGCCGGTTAGCAAGGCACCCCGAGACGGTGAACATACCGGCGACGCTTGATAGAACGAATCGAACCGCAAGCCTTCCGAAGCCAGTTGGTCAAGCGCCGGGGTCTTGTTGAGCGGTGAACCGTAGCAACCCAAATCGCCGTAACCCAGGTCGTCGCAGTTGATAAGCACCACGTTGGGTTGCCCCTGGCGTGGCTCGCGAGGTGAGGGTTGATGGCGACTGGGCGCAGACGGATTCATGCTGGTCATGATTAAGGGTTTACCACACGCGTACTGCGGTCTCGATATGGCAGTCACATGGCTGCGACAAGTTGTTGCTACAGCGTTTCAACCTGCTCACGAAGCGCCAAAGCAGAGGCCTGAGAACACGCCATGCCCGAACGCCACCAGCTAGCGGAAAAGATCTTCGTGGGGCTGACGTACCACTTCGTCGTGCACGTTACCCTCACCGAGCCAGGCCGGGTCAACGCCGCGGATAACGGCCGCCGCGATGCCGGTAGCTTTGCCCATTACCAAATCGGCGGCACCGGTCAGCTCGTCGGCGATACACACTTCGGTTACTTCCAGAACTCGACCGTGCGAATCTTCGGTGCCCCGCAAGTCGATTACGGCCTTAATTCCGGCCACACCCAAAGCCACATCGGTCAGTCCACGCCGCCAGACCCGGCCAAAAGTGTCCGACACGATGATGGCTACCTCTACCCCGGCCTTGGCACGTATTCCGTCGCGCAAACGTCGGGCCGAACGGTCGGAGTCTTCGGGCAGCAGCGCCACGTAGCCTGAATCAACATTGGAACGGTCGATTCCAGCGTTGGCACAAATAAAGCCGTGTTTCGTTTCGCTGATAATCAAATCGCCCCGGCGTCGCAGAATTCGAACCGATTCTTGTTCCACCAGCGGTTTGTGCGACAGCGGATCGTCGGGGTCGACAGCCACCAACATGTTCTCGGCTTTTGAAACTACCTTTTGGGTCACCACAATCACATCGCCATCTGCCAACGCGGTGTCGGGGTTCGAGGCGGCGGCCTCGGCAATCATTAGTGCCAAGTCGTCACCGGGGCGAACCTCGGGTACTCCTTCGATGGCGAACACCTCAAGACGTGCCACTGCAATCCTCGTTTCTAGTTCTCATAGTGGCTCTAGGCCTATGGTCAGGGCACCAAAGCCAAGATGGCTGTGGCGAGTGCCGCAGCCACACCAGGTTCTGACATGACCGTCGGCACGGCTAGTGCGGCCATGCCGGCAGCTTCAACTTCGTTCGCAAGTGGTTCGTCAACCGAATCGATCACCAAAGTGGCCGCCAGCTCGTGGTAAAGCTGTGCCACCCCACCAACCGTGGAAGGGTGTCCAAGCTCGCGCATCATTCGATCGGCCGGGCCTTTCAACGCCGCACCGCCCACTATGGGCGAAACCGCCACCGTCTGGGCACGCTTGGCTACGACCGCTTCTCGCACTCCTGGCACTGCCAAAAGTGGCCCAATAGAGACCAACGGATTAGACGGTGCAATAACCACCAAATCGGCGTGGTCAATGGCGTCGATTACCCCCGGTCCAGGTGTGGCCGCACGGGCACCGTTGAAACGGATGTTCGAAACTTCCACATTGTGCTGGCGGCGCACAAAGTATTCTTGAAACGTAATTTCGCCTTCATCTACCACGGTCACCATGGTTCTTAACAGATCGTTGGTAACCGGCAGTATCGCCAGATCTAATCCCCACGCCCGGGCAATTTCGGCAGTCACCACATCAAGGGATGCCCCTTCGCTCCGGCGCTGCGTGCGGAACATGTGGGTGCCCAAGTCTTGATCGCCTAGGTTGAACCAGCCGATCCCGCCGTAGCGTTTAACCATCTCCATGGCCTGCCACGTTTCGTTGGCTAAACCCCAACCCCGTTCAGGGTCGATCGCATCGGCCAGAGTGTACACCAACGTGTCAATGTCGGGGCTGATGTGTAAACCGTGCAGCTCCACATCGTCGCCGGTGTTAGCGATCACGGTTATTTCGCGCTGATCCATCACTGAGATCAGGCCTTTAAGAAAGCGTGCCGCACCAACCCCGCCCGCTAGAACCGTGACCTTCACAAGCTATCCTTCACGAAATCGATCGCAGTTTGCCCGACAGCAGGTCGATGTCGGCATCAACCATCATGGTCACCAAATCTTCAAACGGGGTTTTGGGTTCCCAACCAAGCTGTTTGCGTGCTTTGGCAGGGCTGCCAATTAGCAGATCAACCTCAGCGGGACGGAAGAAACGCTCATCAATGGTGACGTAGTCTTCGTAGTCCAAATCGACATGGCCAAAGGCCACTTCGCAGAACTCACGCACCGAGTGGGTTTCACCGGTAGCAATCACGTAGTCGTCGGGTTCATCTTGTTGCAACATCAGGTACATGGCTTCTACATAGTCGCCAGCAAAACCCCAATCTCGCTGGGCTTCTAGGTTTCCAAGCGCCAGTTTGTCGAGCATGCCCAGTTTGATTTGCGCCACGGCGTGGCTGATTTTGCGGGGAGCGAACTCTAGGCCCCGGCGGGGACTTTCGTGGTTGAACAAAATACCCGAACTGGCGTGCAGGTCGTAGCTTTCCCGGTAGTTAACTGTGATCCAGTGGCCGTAAAGCTTGGCTACCCCATAAGGGGAGCGTGGATAGAACGGGGTTTCTTCCCGTTGGGGAACTTCTTGCACTTTGCCGAACATCTCGGAGGTGCTGGCCTGATAGAAGCGAATTTTCGGGTCAACAATCCGAATGGCGTCGAGTAGCCGAGTCACACCAAGGGCAGTTACCTCGCCGGTAAGTACAGGCTGGGCGAACGAGGTTTGCACGAACGATTGCGCCGCCAGATTATAAACTTCTTCGGGCTGATGATCACGCAAAATATTGATCATCGACACTTCATCCAAAAGGTCGCCAGGCACCAGTGTTATTTGGTCTTGGATATGAGCAATTCGTTCAAAATTAACGGTGCTTGACCGGCGGACCATGCCGATCACTTCGTAGTTCTCGCGAAGCAGGAGTTCGGCGAGATAAGAACCGTCTTGCCCGGTGATACCGGTGATAAGGGCACGTTTGGACATAGTTAAGTTCTACGCTCTTTCTCTCGATTTGGCTATTTAGGTTTGGGCGTTAGGTTTCGGCACTTTGGCAGCGCTGGCGTGCTTCGTTAAGTAGCTCGGCCAAAGTTTGGTTTAGAGGAATTTCGGGCTGCCATCCGACGTCGTGGCGGATTTTAGAATTGTCTCCACGTAAAACCGGAGTGTCGACCGCTCGTTGCAGAGCCGGGTCGACCTCCAAAGTGAGGGGCTTGGTGGACAGGCTCAACAAGCCCTCGGCCAGGTCTCGAATAGCCAGATCTACACCTGAGCACACGTGATAGGCCTCTCCGGAGCGTCCGCTGACCATTAGCAAGCGATAGGCTCGCACAACGTCGCGTACGTCGGTGAAATCCCGGCGGGGAGTCACGTTACCAACCTCGATCGTGTCGGTATTTCCGAGCTCGGCTAGCGCTACTCGTTCGGCCAGCGCGGCCGCCACGAAACGGTTCGACTGTCCGGGGCCCAAATGGTTAAACGAACGGGCACGTATGGTTGGAAGACCGTGGCCTAACCAGGCTTGTAACGCCAAAAAATCGGCCGCCACTTTGCTGGCTGCATAGGGACTAACGGGCCGCAACGCTTGGTTCTCGCCTAAGGGCAGCTCATCGGTGGTTACCACGCCATAAATGTCAGCCGATCCCACTACCAGAACCCGTTCCACGTTGTGCCGTCGTGCTGCTTCTAGCAGGTTCAAGGTACCGGTGGCGTTGGTGGCAAAGGCGCTGGTGGGGTCATCCCAAGAAGCACCAACGTCGGCGAAACCCGCCAAATGATAAACGACTTCCGGTGCGGTATCACCCACGAAATCATCTAAGGCGGAAGCATTGGTCACATCGACCCCGCTAGAGCGGTCCAACCCGTAAACGTCGTCGCCACAGGAACGCAAATGTTCCACCAGGTGATGCCCTGCAAAGCCGCTGGAACCCGTGACTAATGCCTTCATCGTGATTTGGCCCTTGGTTCTTATCTTGGTTTGTGCTGGTGATGATTGAGGGTGAGATTGGCGTAAAGCTGGCTGAAGCTGGCCGCCGTGGCAGCCCAGCTGTAATTCGATGCTTGGGTAATGCCTGCTGAGATTAGTCGCCGTTGCACCTCGGATGAGTTCAAGACCTGATCGAGTGCCTGAGCGAGCGCCGAAACGTCGGTTGGTTCGACCAGCCACGCGGCTTCACCCAAGACCTCGGGCAGCGAACCAACGGCCGTTGCCACCACTGGAGTGCCGACTGACATCGCTTCAAGAGGCGGCAGCCCAAAACCTTCGTAACGAGAGGGATACGCCAACACTGTGGCACCCCGCAAAAGCGCCCACCGTTCGGTCTCGTTGACCCAGCCCAAACGCCGAATACGGTGCCGGTAAGCAGAGCGTTCTAGCGCGCGGCTCAAAGCCTCGCTGCCCCAACCGTCGGGCCCGGCAATTACTAAGGAAACTTCGGCATCGTTGGCAGCGACTTCGCTGAAAGCTTCCACCAAAGTTGGTAGGTCTTTGCGTGGCTCAACAGTGCCGAGGGCCAAGATGTATCGTTTGTTGCCGGCTAAATACCATCCGAGTGAAATCTCGCCTGGGCCCGCCGTGTTCACGCCTAATGGAATGGTGACCACCCGCTCGGGTGAGGCCGAAAACGCCGTTACCACCTCGTCGGCCACAAAGGCCGAATCGCAGTGGACCCACGCTCCACGCTGCAACGCCCGCTTAATCAGATCGGGGTACTCGAGCGTCGCTGATTGTGACATTTCGGGATAATGCAAAAAAGTAAGATCGTGAATGCTCACCACGCAGGCCGCCCCATTGGATGGCGGGACCACAAAATTGGTGCCGTGAACCACATCAACCTTGCCGCTCCACCACTCGATCGGGGGCCAATCTCCACGGGCCCACATACGACGTAACGGTCGGGCAGCTTGGGGCCGTTTCGACCACCCCACGCCGGACGGAAGTTGGGAACGCAGCTGACCGCGCCCTCGCCAAGAAGTGGCATAGGCCACCGGCGCTACGCCCTGGACGGGTAGGGCGCTCAGCAGTTCATGGGTGAAAACCCCAATGCCGGTTCGGTGCCCAAGCAGGGGCGTAGCATCGATCGCGACTCGCAATGCCATGAATCAAGTATCTGAAGAGTGGTCGAGTGGGCTACAGAACAATCGCTGCACTTCACGACGTAGTACTTGCACGCGATTAACACCTAGTACACCAAGACCTACCGCGATAGTGGCGGCTTCAGTTACGCCTCGATGAAGCTGGCGTAAGGCATCATTAACGTTCTCTTCGGCATTCATGGCGTCTCGTTCCTTTAAACGACAAGTTCAATATTACGAGGTGATGACAACTTGGGGGTGTTCAAGCATTAGCCTGGCGGCATCGTGGATGTTGAAGACGAGTACATAAGTGAAACCCAAATTGGTGTTTCCGAGGACGAAGAGCAACTCTTCGATGTGCTGGACCTCGACGCCAAAGACCTAGGCGATGCGCCTGCTGTCACCCTACTTATGGTGGCCCACAACCCGGGGCCCTGGTTTGTGGAATCGCTCACGGCGGTGGCCGAACTCGACTATCCCGATTTAGAAATTGTGGTGGTTGATTCGAAAAGTAACGTCCCGGTGGCACCACAAGTTGCCGAATTGTTGCCCGAAGCCCAGGTGATTCGTTTAGACGACAACCGTGGCTTCGGCCGGGCCGTGAACGCCGCGTTGAACCAAATATCGCCCGCCCCGCTGTTGTTGTTGGCACATGATGATGTGGCACCGCAGCCTGAAGCACTGCGCCACATGGTGGAAGAGGTTTTCCGATCTAACGCCGGGGTAGTCGGGCCCAAGGTGGTGCGCTGGGATGACCCGACCCGCATAATTTCGGTCGGTGAAGGCGTGGACAAGTTTGCTTATCCCGTGGGATATGTTGAGCGGGGCGAACTGGATCAGCAACAGCACGACGCCGTTCGTGACGTTTTCAACCTGCCCGACGGATTCACCTTGGTTCGCACCGACCTACTGGCGGCCGTGGGTGGCTTCGACGAAGAAATGCGCTTCTTCGGTGACGACCTCGACATGTGCTGGCGGGTTCATGCCGCTGGTGGTCGTGTGGTGGTGGCCCCCAACGCCGTGGTACGGCACCAAGAAACCTTAGGGGCACGAAGAGGTTTTGACGATAGACGTCGTCACCAATTCCGGGCTCGTCTTCGAACACTATTAGGAACCTCGCAACGCTTCACTCTGGCCAGAATTTTGCCCCAGCTCTTGGCGGTGAACCTGCTGGAAGCCATCTTGGCGGTGATTTTGGGTCGGCCGCGCCAAGCAGCTGATGTTTTGGGGGCATGGCCCTGGAACTTGCGTCGCCTTAGTTCGCTGCGAGAACGCCGCAGCGCCCTAGAACGAATTCGAAGTGTGCCCGACTCGGAAATTCGTGCTTTACAGGTGGGAGGTAGCGCTCGCGTCTCGGCGTTTGTGCGTGGGCAGTTAGGGGCAGGTGAAAGTGGCGTTGACGGTCCGCCCACCCTCAGCGAACGACTGGTGCAAATGGCGACCGGGCATGGACGACGTTTCGCACTATTGGCCTGGTCGTTTGCTTTGTTGTTGCTACTGGCGGGCTCTCGACACTTGCTAACACGATCAGTGCCGCTGCTGGGTGAATTCGTGCCTCTGCCCGAACAGGTCGGACCGATTTTTCGTGGTTGGTTCGACTCGTTCCGCGATGCGAACGCCACTCTGGGTGGTTACGGGGCAACCGGAGAGCTGCTTGGCGCGACGACAGTCAGTATCTTTTTGGGTGCCGCCGGATTTGCCCGCTTGGTTTTGGTACTGGGTTTATTCCCCATGGGTCTGTATGGAATGTGGCGTCTCGCCATGCCGCTTGGTTCGCTACGAGCCTCGGTTACCGCTCTGCTGGCTTATTTAGCAGTGCCAATCGGTGTCATCGCCCTAGGGAGCGGGTCGTGGCGGGCTTTGGTGGGTTACGGCTTGAGCCCTTGGATCTTGGCCCGGATGTTCAGAGCTAGTGGCAGCGTTCCCTTTGGTGTTGGTGATCCGCATCTTGATCCGAGGGGTCCTATCAGCCCTGGACCAACCATCCCGCCAGCACCGCTGTGGCGACAAACCCTTACTTTGGGTCTGGTTATCGGACTGGCCACAGCCTTCGATCCAATTTGGGCGCTGGTGCCCTTAGCGTTGTGGTTGGCCATGTTGCCGGGTTCGCTGGTGGCGGGCTATTTGGGTGGTTTGGCGCGCATGTTTGTGGCGGCCGCCGGTGCTTTTGTGGTGGCTGTGGTTTTGAATGCGCCCTGGATTTTCGAGGTACTGGCCGGGAGAGCAGATTTTTCGGTGTTGACCGGTGGCCGCTCGGCTTCGCACGTTGGTAATTCCGCGTTAGAGCTGCTGCGATTTGAAACCCATGCTGGGGTCAGTTCGTGGCTCACTCTTGGTTTGGTGGTGGCCTCTGGGTTCGTGCTGTTGGTCGGACGTCGTTGGCGTTTGGCGGTGGCGGCGCGGTTGTGGTCGATCCAGCTTTCAATCTGGGCTGCTGTGTGGCTGATTGGTCGTCAAGATTGGGGGGTGGCGCTTCCGCCCACCGAATTGCTTTTGGCGCCGGTGGGGGCGTGCATTGCCCTCTTAATCGGCTTGGGCGACGTGGCTTTCGATGTTGATGTGCGTCGCCGTGGTTTTTCGTGGCGTCAATTCGCCTCATTTGGCACCGTGTTAGCTTTGGCTGTAGCTCTGATTCCGATGGTGGGAGCAGCCATTGGCGGCCGATGGGATATGCCCCGTGGTGATTTCCACCAATCCCTAAAATTCTTGGATTCTGAAGCTCGTGACGATCCCTTTAGGGTGCTTTGGATTGGCCACCCCGAGTCGCTACCGCTAGTTGGGGTGCCGTTAGCAGACGAAATGGTTTATGGCATCACCAATGGTGGTTTACCCAAACTCGCCAATCTGTGGCCTGGGGCACCGCCGGGGGACGACGATCCGTTGCGACGAGCACTGAACCTGGCTTTAGATGGACGCTCAACCCGTGTGGGTGAAGACTTGGCCACACTGGGTTTTCGCTATGTCGTGTTGGTTGACCAAGTGGCGCCGGCACCGTATGTGAGCCGGTCTCATCCGGTTTCTACCAATGTGAGCCAGGCTATGAGCCAACAGCTCGATCTAGAACCAGTTGAAGTGAACCCAGCCCTGCGCTTGTATCGCAACGTGGCTTGGACCCCAGTCGAGCTGCCCGCCTTTGGAATGAAATGGACAGAGCCGTGGGCTACCAAAAGTGGCTATCAGGCGGCATGGCTGGTGCAAACGGTGGGGTTCGCACTGCTGATCGTGTTGTTGTACAAGACACGCCTAGAGCGGCGTGCACCAACCACCAGAAGTGAAGTTCGTAAGGCGGCACGCGAGCTTTCTGGCCGCTCACGCCGTCGCTATCTGGAGCGACGTAGCGGTGCCCGTCGAGCTAGCGCCGGTGAGGCCCTGGCATGATGAATCCACGTTGGCGTGTGCTAGGGGTAGTGGTGGCGTTGTTAATTGCGGCCATTACCGTTGATGCTCGAAACCCGATCCTTCGAGAAATAACCCCGGTGGTAGGGGCTTTGAAAGTGCCGCTGGTGGCGCCAACGGATGCTGCTTCGTCGACTTGGTACTGTGCTGCGGGCACGATTGGTGCTTGGTTACCGCCGGTTTCTGAGGAAGAAGAAGAGGCGGTTGAAACCTGGGAACCCGAAGTTGGGGTTGAAGGCGAAGACACCGGTGGAGCGCTCGACGATAACGACGTCCGCGAAACCGATTCTGAGGGTGAAGCTGGCCTCAATGGCGAAGCTGGTGAAGCCGGTAAGGGTGAAGCTGGCAATGGCGAAGATGCGGAGGCTGAGCAAGCGCCGCCCGAGGTCATCGAAGATGTGGCTGCCGGACCGATTGAGGCCAATCAAACCTTAATCTTGGCTAATCCCACCTCTGACGAACGACAAGCAGTGATTTCAATTTCCGTCGCCACCGAGCCCGTGGTGGTGATCGAGCGTACTTTGAAACCCTCGACGGTCGAGCGGGTAAGCCTTGGTGAATACGGTGACGCCACGATCAGCGCGGCTCTGGTAGAGATCGACGGTGGTGGTGTGGCAGTGAGCCAAGCCCTGGAAGGACCACTTGGAAAAGAGTTAGGAGCTTGTGTTTCCACCACCTCAGATGTTTGGTATTTCGCCGACGGAATTACTACCCGTGATTCACGCTATGTGATGTCGCTATTCAACCCTTTCCCGGGTGACGCCGTGGTAGATTTTACGATTCGAACCCCCGACGGTGTGCGTGAACCGAAAGGTTTAACCGGCGTTATTGTGCCAGGCCACAGTGTGGTGGCCGTCGATGTTGGTGCCGAGGTCACCCGACGAGAACACCTTGCCACCATGGTGCGCGCCCGTTCGGGTCAAATCGTGGCCCAACGATGGCAAACCTTCAATGGTGCTTTAGGCCACCGTGGCATATTGATGCAGCGCGGTGTGGTCACCGCGCCGCTAGTGAACGCCTTTGCTCTAGGTCGAAAGGACGACAACTACCGCCAAGATCTGATGGTGTATAACCCCACCGAACAAACCGCTCAGGTAGATGTGTCCATTGTGGATACCCCCGAGACCGCGGGTGCCATCGATCCCTTTGAGCTAACCCTGGAACCCGGTACTTTTAGGGTTCTGAATTTGTCGGAAGAGCCGCGAATTCTAGACGCTATTGGCGCTGATTCAGCGGAATTTGCGGTGATTGTACGATCCGTAAACAACGTGGCGGTGTTAAGCGAACTAACCACTTTTGCCAATGATCCTGGCGGCGTGAGTTCCAGTTTGGGTAGCCCAGGGGTATCCAGCCAGCAGCTGGTGTTAAACCCGGGCTCGTTGAGTAGCCGCTCGAATCGCTTGCGGATCTTTAACCCTGGTAACGCCGAGATCGACTTCAGCATGGAGCTTGTTGAGGGCGGGTTATGGCGGTCATTACCCGAAGCCCAAATTTCCATTGCTCCAGGTACCCGAGCCACCGTAAACCTCGACGAACTGAATCTGGGTGCTGCAGTGTTTGTGCTAAATGGCAGCGGGGGTTTTGTGGCCGAGTTAGTAACCACGGTCACCAACGAGACCGACTTGTTGGTGCGAGCCCCCATTCTCACTGAAGCCGGTTTAGAAACCCTGCAGTGAACCAACCCCAAACGGCCTTGTCTGGCTCTCAGGTACACTTCCGAACCAATTATCGGGCACACTCTAGCTATGGAGCGTTTAATCCTAGCGGTGGTATTGGTTGGCGTGGCGGGCGTGATTGCGGCTTTGATTCAGCGCCGTGAGCCTGATGCGCCTACAGCTCCGCCCACCACTTATCGGGTTCCAACCCAAGTCGACCGGGCCGATTTCGTCCGTAGTGAAAGCCCGTGGCTGGTGGCAGTATTTACCTCAGCTACCTGCAATTCCTGTGTCGGAGCGATTGAAAAAGCAAGGGCTTTGGAATGTTCCGAGGTCGCAGTCCAGGAAATCGAGGTTGGTGCTCAACCTAAGCTGCATCAACGCTACGAGGTGGAAGGCGTTCCGCTAACCCTTCTAATTGACCACGAAGGCGTGGTAAATGCTTCTTTCGCCGGTGGCCCGATTGCTGAAGAGCTTTGGGCCACCTTGGGGAAGCTTCGAGAAGGCGAGTCGGGTGAAAGTTCCTGTTCAGGCGACTGTGCGGCCTGTGCCGGTTTCGGCGGCGTAAGCGAAACCGCGGCCAGCTTCGGCGGTGAAACCTCGAATGAAGCTTCACCGACCGATTAGCTATCGCGGGTCAATACCACAAACCGGTATCGGTTCCCCTATGAGTTACCTGGCTCTGTGGGCAATCTAGGGGCTGTCTAATACCGACGCGGCCCGTTCGCGTTCTTCTCGCTCTACCAGGTCACGAGTTTCAGCGGAATGGGTTTGCGTGAGATTTTCAAGTCGGCCAGCGCCAATTTCGACCAGACGAACAACTTCATCGCCGTCAATGGTTTCGTGTTCGAGCAAAGCTTCGGCCACGAGCTCTAAACCACGACGATTTTCGGTTAGCAGATTTGTGCAGCGGGCTTCTTGGCTGCGAAGAATGTTTTCTACTTCTTCGTCAATCACTCGTGCTGTTTCATCGCTGTAATCGCGACCGTGCATTAGGTCTTCACCCAGGAAAACCTCTTGTTGAGAACCCCAAGCCATGGGGCCCACCCGGTCGCTCATACCCCATTCTCGCACCATTTTGCGGGCCAGCTCGGTAGCACCAACTAGGTCGTTGTTCGCACCTGTTGAAGCCACACCGTAAATGATTTCCTCGGCTACCCGGCCGCCCATGCGTACCACCAACGAATCTTCGATGTAGTCCTGGCGATAAAGGTGACGCTCACCAACAGGTAGCTGGTGGGTTACACCTAAGGCCATACCCGAAGGAATGATGGTGACCTTGTGCACCGGATCGGCGTGAGGCAGGAGCGCCGCGCAAACAGCGTGGCCCGCCTCGTGGTAGGCGATGGCCTCTTTTTCTTCGTCTGAAAGTGCCAGAGTGTCGCGCTTTTGGCCCATGAGAATACGATCACGGGCCGCTTCAAAGTGTTTCTTGGAAATGGCATCGTCACCGGCGCGAACCGCTAACAACGCAGCCTCATTGACGAGGTTCGACAAATCGGCACCACTCATGCCCGGGGTGCCCCGAGCTACCACATCGAGGTCAACATCGGGTGCGACCCGCTTGTGGCGAATGTGCACGTCGAGAATTTCACGACGGTCGCTCAAGCTAGGCAATGGCACCACGATCTGGCGGTCAAAGCGACCGGGTCGCATCAGAGCCGGGTCGAGAATATCGGGCCGGTTAGTAGCGGCCATCATTACAATGCCTTCGGAGGGTTCAAAACCGTCCATCTCGTTCAGCATTTGGTTCAGCGTTTGTTCACGTTCGTCGTGACCCCCGCCTAAACCAGCGCCTCGTTTGCGTCCGATCGAGTCGATTTCGTCGATAAAGATAATGGCTTTGCCTAGCTTGCGAGCAGTTTCAAACAAGTCGCGAACGCGTGAAGCGCCAACGCCGACAAACATCTCCATGAAGTCAGAACCACTGACCGAAAGGAACGGTACGCCAGCCTCGCCAGCCACAGCGCGGGCGATGAGGGTTTTACCGGTTCCGGGAGGGCCAACCAACATGATTCCCTTGGGAATGCGGGCGCCGATCTCACCAAACTTCTGCGGGGTCTTCAAGAAATCAATGACTTCGGTGATTTCCTGTTTAACGCCGGGATAGCCAGCCACATCTTCGAAGGTGGTGCCAGGGCGTTCCGTGGAATAGGTTTTGGCCTTCGACCGACCAATAGACATTATGCCGCCCATCTGGCCTTGGGCCCGACGGCTCATCCACATGAAGAACAGCACTAAAAGCCCAATCGGCAACAAAACCGGAATGAGCGAAGCTAAAAGGTTCGGTTGAGGTGTCTTGAATGAAAGTTCGGTCTTCTCATCAAAGAGAGCGCGGTCGGCATCGGAGAGCGGTGTGGGCCCTGTAGTACGGAACTCGCTGCGGTCTTCATCGACATAGCTACCGGTTACGTGGCCATTGTTGTTGTTGTACTCAACGGTTTTCACTTCGCCAGCAGCAACGGCTTTGCGTAGCTCTTGAAACGAAATTTCTTCGCGGTTGTCGTTTCCAAAAGCCAAAGACCAGGCAAAAGCTAGAAGAATAAGAGCCCCAAGCGCGCCAAAAGCCCAGCGGGGCATGCGCGCTTCAGATTCGTTGGTACCGTTGTCAGATGATGGACCACTACGGCCGCTGCCTCCTTGACGGCGGGGTGGTGGTGGCGGTGGGGGCGCCTTGGGGGTTCGACTCATACCTACATGCTAGGAGGTTATGGCCGCGAACCTTGACCCCTATCCCCGAAGATTCTTATTTATAACTGTATTCTTAACTTCCATGCGACGTTCTTGTGCCCGTACGGCTTGTTCGAATCAGCCAACGGCAACATTGTCATATGACTATGCGAATCGAATGGTCTGGCTTGAGGTCTTGAGCGCCGAAGCACATCCCATGACACACGACCTTTGCACTTCGCACGCCGATCGGGTTTCGGTTCCGCTTGGTTGGCATCTAAGTGATCATCGTGGCTTAGGTAAGGTTGTGCCATTGCCCTTTGCTCAAGCGAGTTGAAGCACCCTGAGTATTAGCAGCTGGCTGCAGCCGCTCAACCAAGAAGAAGGCTCGGTCGATCCGCCAGCGGTTGGTTGGGGTGGCGCTCCGCATGCCAATTCAGCCGCCTATCGCTCGGGGCGTGCCACCTGGGGGCTAAGCGATGCCATCATTGGTTTCGTCATCGCCCAATTGGCGGCCATTGTCGGCGGAGCTTTGGTGCTGATAGCGGCTGGCTACACCGAGGGAGACGCCATTGATGTAGCTCCGCTTTCGGTGTTGTTCCTGCTGCAGATTCCTCTGTGGCTTGGTTATGGCGGGGTACCTTGGTGGGTTAGTCGCACCAAAGGATTTGGTCTCACTTACGATTTTGGATGGAAATTCACCAAACAAGATGTGTTCTATGGGTTGGGTTTAGGGCTAATCATCCAACTATTCGTAATTCCTGTCATCTATATACCCATCTTCTGGATTTTTGGGGAACACGACGTCTCGGAAGCAGCCCGCCAACTTACCGACCGAGCCACTACTCCGGTGGATGTAGCCACCTTGGTCCTGGTAGTGGCGATCGGCGCGCCATTTATTGAAGAGCTTTTCTTCCGCGGGCTGTTCTTACAGTCGGTGCGCAAACGGTTTGGCAATGCCATAGCCATAGTGGCTACTGCGGTCATATTTGGTGCGGTGCACCTTCAACTGCTGCAATTTCCGGCCTTGGCAGTTTTTGGGGCCATCGTGGCCTGGCTCACTATTAAATCTGAGCGTTTAGGCCCGGCTGTGTTCACCCACATGGGGTTCAACCTGGTCACTGTGGTGGCGTTGTTGATCAGTGCATCGTAATCAGTCGGCAAAACATGGCACGATGGTGAGCGCATGATGCCCACTCCGCCTGAAGTAGAAACCCGCCAATCGCGTCTTTCTCGAGCTGAGAGTGCGCTTCGCCGACGCCGAATTGAAGCGATCTTGACCACTATTATTTTGGTGGCCTGTGTGGGTTTTGTGTTCCTACAGCTTCAACCCCGGTTGATTCTCACCAACAACACCCCTGCCGGTGGAGACATGGCAGCGCATGTTTGGGCACCCGCGTACCTGCGCGATCATCTGCTGCCCCATTTCCGCCTCACTGGCTGGACCCCCGACTGGTATGCCGGTTTTCCGGCCTTACGCTTTTACATGGTTCCACCCATGTTGGCGATTGTGGTGCTCGACTGGATTTTCGCCTACGGGGTGGCCTTCAAGCTGGTAGCAATCTCGGGTTTGTTGGCTTTGCCACTTGCCGCCTACGCCTTTGGTCGCTTGGCCAACCTGAAGTTCCCAACCCCGGCGCTCCTAGCCGTATCCACCCTGCCCTACCTCTTTAGCCGGTCTTACAGCATTTACGGCGGAAACATTCCCTCCACCTTGGCGGGTGAGTTCGCTTTCTCGATCAGCTTGGCTTTGGCTGTGGTTTACCTGGGCTTGGTCATTAACGGCCTTAGAACCGGGAATTATCGGGCGTTGGCCGCCGTCACCGTGGGTTTATGTGCCCTCACCCACGTCATCCCGCTCATTTTTGCCATTGTTGGTACCTTTGTGGCCTTAGCGATTTGGCCGTCCAAGCGGGGCCTGAAGTGGCTCGCTACCACTACACCAGTTGGCGCCTTGTTGGCAGCTTGGTGGCTATTGCCGTTTTGGGGTCAGAGGGCGTTTCTAAACGACATGGGCTGGACCAAACTGGTACCACCGGCCACGGCGGGGACGGCGGAACAGATTGGCTTCTGGCTGACGGGAATGTTCCCGGTTGATGCCCGTTGGGCCGCTAACTTGGCCCTGGTTGGTTTGGTCGTGGCGCTCTTTAGGCGGGAACGAACTGGTTTCTATCTGGCGACGTTAATTGTGGTGGGCGGCCTGGGCTACGTGCTCGTGCCTCAAGGGCGACTCTGGAATGCCCGTTTGTTGCCTTTCATTCATCTGCTGACCTTTATGTTGGCGTTTTATACGGTCGGGCAGATTCTTCGCTGGATCGGTGAGAACCAAGAAACAGTGGCCCATGGTATACGCAAAGCGGGTGCCGGCGGTGCCGATTGGATTCGTGCGGGCGGTGCCATTGTGGCGCTACTAGCCACGCTAATTTTGGTGGCTCTACCGCTTAGGGTTCTGCCTTTCTTTGGCAAAACTAGCGACGACGGCACCTATTCTTGGCTGTTTCTAAGCACCCGTGATTCCAGCTATATTCCGGGTTGGGCCCGTTGGAATTTCACCGGCTACGAAGGCAAAGCCGAATGGGTGGAATACGACAACTTGGTGCAAACCATGGCCGGGGTGGGTGCTGAATACGGCTGTGGCCGAGCCATGTGGGAATACGATCGAGAAGCCCTCGACCGTTTTGGTAGCCCGATGGCGTTGATGCTGCTGCCGTTTTGGACTGACGGTTGTATTGGGTCAATGGAAGGTTTGTATTTCGAGTCTTCCACCACGACGCCGTTTCATTTCTTGAACCAATCGGCGTTATCAGCCAAACCTTCGCGGGCCCAACGCGACATGCCCTATGGCGATTTCGACATCAACCTTGGTATCGCGCAGCTGCAAAAGCTTGGGGTGAGCTATTACATGGCGCAGTCAGATGTCGCCATTGCAGCGGCTAATGGTCATCCCGACCTTCGTGAAATTGCACGGTCCAATAACTGGATCATCTACCAGGTCGCCCATTCTGAGCTGGTAGAACCACTTCAGTATCAGCCGGTGGTGCTAAGCGATGTTCACGATGCCAGCCACGAGTGGTTGCCGGTGGTGGCACCCTGGTTCCAAGATCGTGGCCGTTGGGACGTGCTGTTAGCGTCAAGCGGCCCGGAGAGCTGGCAGCGAGTGGCCGGGGTTGATGAGGCTGGGAATCCCCTCGATCACATTGACACCGAACTAGTGCCTTTGCCGGAAGTCGAAGTAACAAACATTGCTTCAGGCGACGACTGGCTTTCTTTCGATGTTTCCGAGCCCGGAGTGCCCGTTCTGGTTAAAACCTCGTATTTTCCCAATTGGGAAGCACGAGGCGCCGATGGACCTTGGCGGGTGTCGCCTAGCTTTATGGTGGTAACACCAACGAGCACCCATGTGGAGCTGCACTACGGCCGCTCGGGGGTAGAAACCGCCGGATGGGCCTTAACCATCGCGGGCCTGGTTGGTTTGGCAGTACTAGTACGTCGAGGTCCGATCGCCCCAGTTGATCGCACCGTGGCTTCACATTATGTGGCAGGTAATGCGGCCCTTGCGCCACGTCTAAGTGTGGTGGTTCCTGCCTATCGTGAAGCTACTCATATTGGTCAAACCATCGCTCGGCTGCGTCAAGAACTACCGCAATACACCCAAGATCAGGGCTCGCTTGAGATTGTGGTAGTTGATGACGGTTCCGGTGATGACACCGCAGAACAGGCGCGCTTAGCCGGGGCCGATCAGGTGATTTCTTTCGCAGCTAACCAGGGTAAAGGTGCTGCCGTGCGCGCTGGAATGGTGGCTGCAAAGGGCCAGGTAGTGGCTTTCACCGACGCCGACTTGGCGTATTCACCCACCCAGGTGGGGCTATTGGCCAGTGGGGTTGAAGCTGGCACCGCGGCGGTCGTGGTGGGGGATCGTCACGTCGAAGGGTCGGTAGCTGAGGTTGAAGCCGTGGCGCTACGGCGTTTCGGAAACAAGGTTGTTAATCGAATTGTGCGCTTGGTGGTTGGATTCCAGGGTGACACTCAGTGCGGTGTCAAAGCTTTTTCACATGAAGCAGCCCAAGCCATCTTTGGTCAGAGTCGAATCGACGGTTTTGGTTTCGACATTGAAGTCTTTGTACTGGCCCAGCGCTACGGATATTCGGTACAGGCCCATCCGGTTCGGGTAATCAATTCAACAAGTTCCACTGTGAAGGTGGTGCGTGACGGGCTTCAGCTGGTCTTTGACTTGCTGCGGGTGGCGTTTTGGCGTACCACCGGCGGCTATCCACTTCCGGGTGAGGTGCGGGCGCAACTTCAAGCCACCATGCCCCGCCCGACTAGCGTAGATTCCATGAGCGAGCTCGACACGATAGTAAAGGCCTACGACATTCGAGGCATCGTGCCCGATCAGCTAAACGCGGAGGTGGCTGAAGCTCTTGGTGTGGGGTTTGCCAAGTTCATATCTGAAAGCGAATTCGCCCGAGATCGAATAATTGTGGCCCGTGACATGCGACCTAGCGGACCCGAGCTGGTAGAGGCCTTCACCCAAGGTGTTCTCAGCCAAGGTCTAGATGTGGTCGATATTGGCCTTGCTTCCACTGACATGTTGTATTTCGCTTCGGGCTATCTAGACGCGCCGGGAGCAATGTTCACCGCTTCGCACAACCCTGCCGAATACAACGGAATCAAGCTCGCTCAAGCCGGGGCGCGCCCGGTGGGCGAATCGACGGGATTGGCCGATATTAAGGCTTATGTGCTTAATCCGCCGTCACCGGCCACCCGCCTCGGTCAGCTCACGAGTCAAGATTTGCTGAGCGAATTTGTGACGCATGTGCATTCTTTCGTCGATGTTTCAGCTCTGAAGCCGCTAAAGGTGGTAGCCGACACCGCAAATGGCATGGGAGGACTGGTAGTACCAGCCGCTTTTGCCGGTTTGCCGATAGATCTCGAGGTTATGTACCCAGAACTAGACGGTACTTTTCCCAACCATCCGGCCAATCCAATCGAAGTGGAAAACTTGGCCGATCTACGCCGGCGTGTCGTTGAAACTGGTGCTGATTTGGGTCTGGCCTTCGACGGTGACGCTGACCGGGTCTTTCTGGTCGATGAACATGGCGAGCCAATCTCTGGTTCCTTAACCACGGCTCTCATCGCCATTGGGGTCTTAGAGCGCGACCCCGGTGCCAAAATAATCTATAACCTCATTTGTTCGGCCGCGGTGCCCGAAGTGATTGCGGAACACGGCGGCCAGGCTATTCGCTCGCGGGTGGGCCACTCTTTCATTAAACAAGTGATGGCTGAAACGGGTGCCGCCTTTGGTGGTGAGCATTCGGCCCACTATTACTTCCGTGACAACTGGCGAGCCGACTCGGGCTTGATTGCCGCTTTTGTGGTGTTAGAGGCTCTCAGCAAATCGGGTGGAACATTGTCGCAGCTCATCGCGCCCCTCGACCGTTACGCCGCCTCGGGCGAAATCAACACTCAGGTTGCTAGCCCCCAGGCCGTTATTGAACATGTGGCGTCAGTTTATAGCCAGTGGCCCCAAGATCGTCTCGATGGACTTACCGTTACTGGCGATGGTTGGTGGTTCAATCTGCGCCCCTCTAACACTGAACCATTGTTGAGGTTGAACCTTGAGGCCCAGACACGCGCTGAATGTGATCGTATGGTGGCCGAGGTCAAGAGCCATTTCGCTGCGGTTTAGTACCGCTTCGCTAGGTAGGGTGTCACAGCTTCCTATTAGGCTTGGCCCAACTGTCTCATTTCATTGACTAATTGTCAGAAAGATTTATCTATGGCTTTAGATGCGCAGCTTCTGGAGATACTGGCCTGCCCTGAAGATAAAGGGCCGCTGCTTTATTTCGAAGATGAAAATGTGCTGTATAACCCTCGCTTGAAGCGGGCGTATTCCATTGTTGACGATATTCCGGTCATGCTGATTGACGAAGCAAAAACGATTGAGCAGGAAGAACATGATCGTCTTTTAGTTAAGGCCGAATCGCAGGGCATTAAGCCAACTTTTGAAGGTTGAGGGCCATGACAACCGGTTCTTTGAGCGGTATTGACACCATTGAGCTGCGCCAACACATCATGGAACGGCCCGAGCGTACACTGCGCATTTTGGATCACGTTGGTTCCATAGCAAACCTGCCAGCTGCACCTTCCATTTCAAACATCGTAATTTTGGGCAATGGTGAAGCGGCCATGGCGGGCGACATGATCGTGGCGGTGGCTGGGCCTTTTATGTCGGTGCCAATCATGGTGCATCGTGGCTACGAACTGCCCTCTTTCGTGGGGCCCGATAGTTTGGTTATCGCGCTTTCAGCTTCTGGCGAAACTGACGAAACAGTGGAAGCCACCGAAGCTGCATTTGAAGCCGGTGCCTTCGTATTCGCGGTAACCGGCAACGGTGGATACCTAGCCAACTTGGGTGAAACATGGCAGATACCCATGGTTATTTTGCCGGCTGATGTCCATCCCCGCATGGCCACCTCACCTTTAGCGGTAAGTGCATTGTTGGCTCTGGAAGAAATTGGTTTCTACCCGGGTGGGCGGGAATGGGTCCGTGAAGCAGCCACGGCCTTGGCTAAACGGCGCGACGAGATGAACCAAGAAACCAATATTGCCGCCACGGTCGCCAAAATTATTGGGCGAACTTTTCCGCTAATTTATGGAGCAGGCCCGGTGGGAACCACAGCCGCCTTGCGTTGGAAACATCAGTTCAATCTCAGCGCCAAAATTCCCGCCTTTAGTAATTCAATTCCTGATATGTGCCACAACGAGATTTCGGGTTGGGGCCAACACGGCGATGTAACCAGACAGGTGTTCACCCGCATCGATCTGCGCCACGACGGTGAACACCCCGCCGACCAAGAACGGTTCTTGCGAGTGGCCGAGATGACCGAGGAAGTTGTGGCCGACATCGCTACGGTCACCGCATATGGTGAAGGTACGCTCGCCCAATTGTTAGATCTGATGTTTGTGGGCGACCTTTGCGCCGTTACCTTGGCTTTGGCTGAAGGGGTTGACCCTGGGCCTATTCCAGCGGTTGAGGCCTGTCGCATCACCGTCTCATAATCCAACGTGTAACACTTCACGCGTCTCAAAGTTCCCACTAAATCCCATTTACGCCTCGGTGTCTGGTATCGCTTATCGCGTTACGGCCGCCGTTTATGTCACAGAAATCTATGGAGAGTCCATGTCGCAGCTAGAGCTGAAACCCGATGTTTCGGGTGATCTTCAATTCAAGGTGGCCGATTTGGCCTTGGCCGATTTCGGTCGCAAAGAAATTCGCTTGGCCGAGCATGAGATGCCCGGCTTGATGGCCTTACGAGCCGAATATGTTGACTCGGCACCGCTAGCTGGGGCCCGCATTGCCGGCTCGCTGCACATGACCATTCAAACCGCGGTCCTGATTGAAACCTTAGTTGCCCTCGGAGCTGAAGTTCGGTGGGCCTCGTGCAACATTTTTTCCACCCAAGACCACGCCGCGGCGGCGGTGGCCGTTGGGCCAACGGGCACTGTAGACAAGCCCGAAGGGGTACCAGTTTTTGCTTGGAAGGGCGAAACACTCGAAGAGTACTGGTGGTGCACCGAACAAATTCTGCGCTGGCCCGATGGTGCCGGACCAAACATGATTCTCGATGATGGTGGCGACGCCACCCTACTCGTGCACAAGGGCGTTGAGTTTGAAGCCGCCGGAGCAGTGCCAGGCCCCGAAACGGCCGACTCGGAAGAGTTCGAAGTAGTGCTCGCAACCTTAGGCCGTGTTTTTAGCGAAGATAACCAGCTCTGGACCCGCACTGCGGCTGGCATTACCGGTGTCACCGAAGAAACCACCACCGGGGTACATCGCCTCTATCAAATGCACGAGGCCGGCAACCTTTTGTTCCCAGCCATCAACGTTAATGACTCGGTTACCAAGTCGAAATTCGACAACTTGTACGGCTGTCGCCATTCATTGATTGACGGCATCAACCGGGCCACCGACGTGATGATTGGCGGTAAGACCGCCGTGGTTCTTGGTTATGGCGACGTGGGTAAAGGTTGCGCCCAAGCGTTGCGTGGTCAAGGGGCACGAGTAATCGTGACCGAGATCGACCCAATATGTGCGCTTCAGGCCGCCATGGAGGGCTACCAGGTGAGCCGTTTGGAAGACGTGGTCGAAACTGCTGACATCTTTATTTCGGCAACTGGCAATAAAGACATTGTGACCGCCGAGCACATGGGTCGTATGAAGCACCAAGCCATTGTTGGCAATATTGGTCACTTCGATAACGAGCTGGATATGGCTGGTTTGAACAAGCTGTCTGATGTCCAGCGCATCAACATCAAGCCTCAAGTTGATGAGTATGTTTTCCCCGATGGTCACTCAATCATTATTTTGGCTGAAGGGCGATTGCTAAACCTGGGTTGTGCAACTGGGCACCCCAGCTTCGTTATGTCAGCCAGCTTTAGTAACCAGGTCATTGCCCAGATCGAACTGTTCAACAATCCTGAAAACTATGAGCTGGGCGTTCATACCTTGGCTCGCCATTTAGATGAGAAAGTAGCTCGGTTGCACCTGGAATCCTTAGGTGTGCGTTTAACCGAACTGACCACCGACCAGTCAGAATATTTGGGTATTCCGAAGTCGGGTCCCTACAAGCCCGACCATTACAAGTATTAAAAACGTCATTGTGGTTCACCAGACCTAGTTGCGTTACGGCGTAAGTGCGCCGCGCAACTAGGTTGTTTCTTTCTAAGTTTGATTAAAAGCGTCATTTGGGGGGCGAAATGGATTCTTTCGAGAACAAGGTTGCGGTGATCACGGGTGCTGGTAGCGGTTTAGGCCGAGCCTTTGCCCGCCGTTTTGCTGCGGCGGGTATGCATTTGGTTTTGGCCGATGTCGAAGAACCGGCACTTGTGGCCGTAGTGGATGAATTGAGCGGCGGTGGCACCCAGGTACTGGGCGTTCCCACCGACGTTTCTGATGCCGACTCCATGGACCGACTGGGTGAGGCCGCCTTCGAGCGTTTCGAGCAGGTGAACGTGTTGTGTAACAACGCTGGGGTAAGTGGGCCTTCACTGCCGGTAGCCGAGCTTTCCATTGCAGATTGGCAATGGGTAATGGGGGTAAACTTGTGGGGAGTGATACACGGGCATCGCGTGTTTCAGTCGCACATAATGAGCCACGGTGATGGCCATATTGTGAACACGGCATCCATGGCGGCTCACACGGCTTTTGCTGGCCTAGCGCCTTATCACGTCACCAAGCACGCTGTTTGGTCTCTATCAGAATCAGTTTATAACGAGCTAGCCGCGGCCAACTCAAGCGTGGGTATTTCGGTGTTGTGCCCAGGTTTTGTGAATACCCGTATCGCCGAATCCGACCGTAATCGTCCGGAGCAAGCCGGGATGGCCGGATTGGCCGACCCTGAAGAAGCGGAACTGATTCGTTCTATGGTGCGTGAATTTTTCGACGCTCAACAAAGCCCCGAACCGGTGGCTGAAGCTGTTTTCCAAGCCATCGTGAATAAACAATTTTACGTCTATACCGATGACGTTTGGATGCACGCCATCAAAGAGCGTCACGAAGACGTGCAACTGGCCCGTAATCCTCGACCCAAAGGTTCTATGACCGAAGAAGCCATGCGCATCAACGGCTAAAGCACTTCGGTTTGTCGGCTGCTTGAGGGCGGCAGGCTGAGGCGTTCCAAGAAAAACTGGACGTTTGGGCCAATGGTAAGAGCGATAAGAATCGTGCCGATACCAACCGTACCGCCTAGGGCAATTCCAATGGCCAAGGCCGTTAGTTCGATCAAGGTTCTTACCATTCGAATCGACATGCCGCGTTTGGCCAGAGCGGTCATCAATCCGTCGCGTGGACCCGGCCCTAAGCCAGCACCGATGTAGAGCCCCGACCCTGGTCCGAACAAGAAAACGCCGACCACCAAGAACGCCAAGCGTACCGACATTTCTGTAGGTTCGGGCAGCACCATCAAGGTGATGTCGGCCACCACCCCAATCAAAATAACGTTGGCTACCGTCCCAATGCCGGGGCGTTCTCGAAAGGGTAGCCAGGCCATGAGCACCAAGAACCCAACGCCTATGTTTACCGTGCCAATTGGTAGACCAAGGTGATTAGACCCGCCCTGGTGGAGTACATCCCATGGCCCTAAGCCCATATTGGCCTGCACCATAAGGGCAATTCCCCAACCGCAAAACACCAAGCCCGCCAGCAGCTGGGCACCGCGGCGGATCCACAGTTCGTCAGGACCTATTGGTGTCGTAAAGGGTTTCGTGGGCTCCATGGACTCGCGAAACTCTAGCGTTGGTACTGGCGGGCGCGACTAAAGCGGAACTAACAAAATGTCACTGGCTGTATTCATACTTAGGTTATGAGTCGGCGGCGACAATGTTCTATTTGTGGTAGCGATCTTGGCAATCCATGCCTTGAGTGTCATGAACTGTTGCTAAGCGCCCCATTGTTACCCCACCAAGATTTTATTAACGAGGTGCCGCCGGTGTTGGTAGAGCTGCACGCAGCATTGATATATGAAGGGGTGGGCCGATTACTAGTGTCTCGTTTGAAGCATGAATCGGCTAGATCGAGTGTGTCGTGGCTGTCTGAAGCCATGGCGCAGCGTGCCTGGCACATCAAGACGCCCATCGATGTGGTGAGTTGGGCACCAACCTTGCGTTCGCATCGCCAGAAACGTGGGTTTGACCACAGTCGCTTGTTGGCCGTGGGCGTGGCGCGTCGTCTTGGCGTGGCGTGGCATCCGCTCCTGCGCCGGCATGGTTCAACCAGCCAAACCGGCCTTTCTGGTCGTGAGCGTCGCCAACTGGTCGAACAAGCACATCGAACGTTTTCACTTGCGGGTCGAGCTCGCGGGCTTAACGTTTTGCTCATTGACGATGTTGCTACCACCACCTCAACCCTCCAAGCTGCGGCGTCGGTGTTACAAAGCGGTGGGGCGTCCTCGGTAATTGGTTTGGTTGGGGCCATCACGCCCAAAGCTAAACAGTTATAAGGAAGGCGGTAGGGTCATGCTTGGGCCGCTCCGCCTATTAAGGTTTGGCCGCACTAGATACACTGGGAAGCCTGATGGGAATGTTCGACAAGATCCTTCGCGCTGGCGAAGGCAAAAAGATCCGGGCTCTTTCGAACCTGGTTCCAGAAATTAATGCGCTTGAAGCCGAAATAGAGAAGCTCGCTGATCACGATCTAACCGCTAAAACGGTTGAATTTCGGAATCGGCTCGACAATGGTGAGGCCTTAGACGACCTGCTAATCGAAGCTTTCGCGGTGACTCGCGAAGCCGCCAAGCGGGTCATTGGCCAACGCCATTACGACGTGCAGCTAATGGGCGGCGCAGCGTTGCATTTTGGTTGGGTGGCTGAAATGCGTACCGGTGAAGGCAAGACCTTGGTGTCAACCTTGCCCGCCTACCTAAACGGCCTGACCGGCAAAGGCGTTCACCTAGTCACGGTTAACGACTATTTGGCTAGCCGCGACGCCGAGTGGATGGGTCGTGTTCACCAATTCTTGGGTCTCAACGTTGGTCTCATCATTCCCGGCAACCACGATTCAGCCTTTAAGCAGCAACAATACGGCTGCGATATTACCTATGGCACCAATAACGAGCTTGGCTTCGACTACCTGCGCGACAACATGGCCATGTCGCTTGGTGCCAAAGTTCAGCGTGGTCACAATTTCGTAATTGTTGACGAGGTCGACTCGATTTTGATTGACGAGGCCCGTACTCCTCTTATTATCTCTGGCCGTTTGGCCGACGCTGCACAGGTGTATTACCAATTTGCGGCCGTCGTGCGGGGCTTAACTCGTGACGAAGACTACGAGGTCGACGAAGAAAAGCGCACCGTCTCGCCGCTGGAAGCTGGTATTGAACGAGTAGAAAACGCTCTTGGGGTGGAAAACCTTTACGACGAGGTTTCGAGCAACTTGGTGCACCACCTAAGCGCGGCACTTAAGGCCAAAGAGCTTTACCGCCGCGACAAGGACTACATCATCCAAGACGGCGAAGTGAAGATTGTCGATGAGTTCACAGGTCGGGTTTTGGAAGGGCGACGTTGGTCTGAGGGTTTGCACCAAGCGGTGGAAGCCAAAGAAAACGTGAAAATTAAAGAGGAAAATCAAACCCTCGCCACGATCACGCTGCAGAACTACTTCCGTCTCTACGACAAAATTGCTGGCATGACCGGTACGGCGGAAACAGAAGCTGCCGAGTTGATGAATACCTATGGCCTCCATGTGGTGCCCATCCCCACCAATAAGCCAATGGTGCGTCTCGACCAGGCCGATCTGATCTATAAAACCGAACAGGCCAAGTTTGATGCTCTGGTAGAAGACATCATCGAACGCAATGCGGCCGGTCAACCAGTGCTAGCTGGTACCGCCTCGGTAGCCACCTCGGAACGGTTATCGTCGCAGCTCAACAAACGCGGAATTAAACACGAGGTATTGAACGCCAAGCAGCACTTCCGTGAAGCTGACATCGTGGCCCAGGCCGGTCGTCCGGGCTCAATAACGGTGGCCACCAACATGGCTGGGCGAGGCGTTGACATTCTTTTGGGAGGTAACCCCGAAGGTTTGGCGTTGCGTGACGTCAAAGCTGAAGGTCTTGACCCCGAATCGGAAGAGGGTTTGGCTCGCATTGAAGAGCTGACCAAGAAATACAAGGTTGAAACTGACCGTGATGCCGAGCGGGTTCTGCAACTCGGCGGGCTTTATGTGTGTGGTACCGAGCGCCACGAAAGTCGACGTATCGACAACCAGTTGCGCGGTCGTGCCGGACGCCAAGGTGATCCCGGTGAAAGCCGTTTTTACCTTTCCTTAGAAGACGACTTGATGCGGCTCTTCGCTACTGGCGCCATGAACTGGGTTATGGGCAAAGCCCTGCCAGAAGATGTGCCCATCGAGGCGAAAATGGTTTCCAAGGCCATTGAACGGGCTCAAAGCACCGTTGAACAGCGCAACGCCGAAATTCGTAAGAACGTGCTCAAATACGATGAGGTCATGAACGAGCAGCGCAAGGTTATCTACCAGCGCCGCGACCAGATTTTGGAAGGGGCCGACCTACGAAACCAAGCACTCGAAGCTCTAGCCGAAGCGGTTGATGCCATAATCACCGGCTACTGCGTGGCCGACTATGCCGAAGAGTGGGATCTTGAGGGTCTGCTCACCGAAGTACAAACTTTTTGGCCCACCAAACTGGGTATCGACGACTTGAGCGGCGCAACCTCCACCGATGAGCTCTACGACGCACTGATGGGCGAAGGCACTGCTTATTACGAATCGCGTGAGGCCGAACTTGGTGCCGATCTGATGCGTCAGATTGAACGCCAGGTTATGTTGCAGATCATCGACCAGCGTTGGCGTGAGCATCTCCAAGAGATGGACTACCTCCAAGAAGGCATCAACCTGCGTGCTATGGGTCAACGTGACCCGCTCATGGAATGGCAGCGCGAAGGTTACGACATGTTCGGCACCATGATGAGCCTGATCGACCAAGATTTCGTGAAATACATCATGCACGTTGAGGTCGCTCGCCCCAAGCTCGAACCTCAAGCCATGCCAATGCGCGACGTGCAGTATTCTTCCCCCGACGATCAACCCGCACCTTCGGTGGCCGCAGTTGCCACCGGTGAAGAGGCAGCCTCGGGCGGTTCGGTGGCCACCGCAGTGCAAGAAGAGGCCGTTCAAGCCCCAATCGTGAAGAGCGACTGGGATAAGACACCTCGGAACGCGCCGTGCCCGTGCGGCAGCGGTAAGAAATTCAAGCTCTGTCACGGTCGGTAGCCAATGCGCGACATAAGCGACGATTTGAAAGCGCTCAAACGTCGCCTGGAGGAAGCAGCTGGCTTCTTAAAGGTCGACGACTTGCGTGACCGCCAGGTTCAGTTAGAAACCGAAGCTTCGCGACCTGACTTGTGGGACAACCCCGATAAGGCCCGCCAGACTACAGCTGAGCTGGCCGGTGTTCATGACGACTTAGAACTATATGACCAGCTCGCTTCGGCCATTGATGACGTGGCGGTGTTGTGGGAAATGGCTAAAGACGAGGGTGACGATTCGCTGGACCAAGAAATTGACCAGTCCCTGGTGGAGCTGGTGGAGCGTTTTGATTCCTTAGAGTTGCGTTCGTTGTTTTCCGGTGAGCACGACGAAGCTGATGCTTTGTGTGAAGTGCATTCGGGTGCCGGTGGAACCGAATCCCAAGATTGGGCCGAAATGCTATTGCGCATGTACTTGCGTTGGGCCGAAGAACAGGGTTTCACCGTCGAGCTGGATTCGGTTAACCCCGGGGGAGAAGCGGGCATCACCTCGGCGTCATTTATTGTGCGGGGCCGTTACGCCTATGGGCTCTTACAAGCCGAGCGGGGTGTACATCGGTTGGTACGAATTTCCCCGTTTGATTCCAATGCCCGGCGCCACACCAGCTTTGCTTCGATGGCGGTGATTCCCTTTCTGGACACCGATGTTGAAGTGAACATCGACGAAAAAGATTTGCGGATTGACACTTATCGTTCCAGCGGTGCCGGTGGTCAGCACGTGAACGTCACCGACTCGGCGGTGCGAATCACCCACCTGCCAACCGGGCTGGTGACTTCCTGTCAAAATGAGCGTAGCCAGCGTCAAAACAAAGAACGTGCCATGGCGGCCATGGCTGCGAAGCTGGCCGACTTGGAACGACAAAAGAAGGCTGACGCCATGGCCGCTATTGCCGGTGAGCAGCGTGAGGTCGCTTGGGGGAGCCAAATCCGTTCCTATGTGCTTCACCCATATCAGATGGTGAAAGACCTCCGTAGCGACTTCGAGGTTGGCAACCCCGATGCGGTTCTTGACGGTGAGGTCGGTCCGTTCATGGAGGCCTACTTGCGGTGGCGTCGCGGCCAGGAACTAGACGCGTGATACGTTCTCGATGTCGAGGGCGAGTAACCTGATTGAAACATTCGAACACTTGCTTAAGTTGTTTGTCCTAGGTCTTTCGCCTGGGCTGAACCGATCAACGACGTTGGGAGCGTCCACTACGTGATCAAACTGGAAAACGTCACCAAAACCTATAAGGGCGAGGTGGTGGCTTTGCGGAACGCTTCGGCGAACATCGAAAAAGGCGAGTTTGTATTCTTAGTGGGGGCATCTGGGTCGGGGAAATCTACCTTTATCCGGCTGCTCAACAAGTCTGAAGAACCCGAGAGCGGCAAAATCTGGGTTGCTGGTAAAGATATTGGCCAGCTTTCGGGCTGGAGGGTTCCGTACCTGCGACGCAACATCGGTGCCGTTTTTCAAGATTTCAAGCTGTTAAACAACAAAACGGTCGCCGAAAACGTGGGGTTTGCTCTTGAGGTTATTGGTCGACCCAAACATGTTGTGCGCACCCAGGTGCCAGCCATCCTGGAACTGGTGGGCTTGCAGAACAAAATGAATCGTTATCCGAACGAGCTTTCCGGTGGTGAGCAGCAGCGAGTTTCAATCGCCCGGGCTTTCGTGAACCGACCGCTTATCTTGTTGGCTGATGAACCAACTGGAAACCTCGACCCTTCCACCTCGGTGGGAATTATGCGTCTCTTAGATCGCATTAACCGCACCGGCACCACGGTGGTGATGGCTACCCATGACCGTGGCATTGTAGATACCATGCGTCGCCGAGTTATCGAGCTTGACCAGGGCGATATTGTCCGTGACCAATCCAGGGGCGTCTACGAGTAGTTATTGTGGCCAAAATTGATTATGTAGCCCGCGAGACCGGGCAAAACCTGCGTCGAAATTTAAGCCTTACCTTGGCCTCAATGGTGACCGTGGCGGTGTCGTTGTCACTGGTTGGTTCGGCATTGTTGCTTCGCCAAGGGGTAGAAAACGCAACCTCTCGTTGGCAAGGTGGCATCGAGTTCATCATTTTCATCGAAGCTGATGCTTCAGCCGAAGCAGGCCAAGCCATTCTCGACCGGCTTGAAGGCTCGCCAGCGGTGGAAAGCTTCACCTATGTGAACCAAGAAGCCGCCTATAAAGAGTTCGTGGAAATGTTTAAAACCACGCCTGAGCTGGTGGAAGCCGTAGAGCCTTCCGACTTGCCACCCTCTTATCGGGTGGTTCCCCTAGACCCCCATGCCGACGCTATTCGGGCCTTAGGTTCTCAGTTTGAGAAAGCGCCCGGGGTGCACAAAGTGGTGTTTGCTTTCGACACCGTCCAGAAAATCCAAAAACTATCGAGGGTGCTTTCGGTAGGTATTTTGGTGGTGGCCGTAGTGCTGCTCTTCGCCGCCGGTCTGTTAATTCTGAACACCATCCGCATGGGAATGTTCGCGCGACGGCGTGAGATCGAGGTTATGAAGTTGGTGGGTGCCACCAACTGGTTTATTCGTATTCCATTCATGCTCGAAGGTTTCGTACAGGGCATCGTGGGTGCCATTGCGGCTGTCGGTTCGGTTGTGGTTCTAAATAACTATTTTGCTCGGTTCTTATCGAACCATGATGACGTCTTTGGGGCGTTCGAGGGTTTCGCCATCAGCACTCAAGAGGTAGTGGGAACCAGTGTGTTCATCTTCCTAGTGGGCATGTTGGTAGGCGGCGTGGGCGCTGGCATCGCGGCCAGTCGTTACCTCGACGTTTAGACCAAATCGACCTGTCTGCTGGCTTCTAAAGCAGCGCCCGGGTGAGCGCGGTGGCCGCCGCCGCCACCACCAAAACCACGATAAATGGTGCCTTACGCCAGGCAGCCACAGCGCCTGCCGCCAGGCCCACGGCGCGGGCATCAAGTACCAGCGAATCATCGGTGGCGAAGGTTTGCACCATGATGAGCGCCCCTAAAACTGCGGGGGGCAACAAACGAATTGTGCTTAGCAGCTCGGGCGAAGGTGGTTTGGCGTCGAAAGCCAAAAGCCCCAGGGCTTTAAAAGCATAAGAGCCGGCCGCCAAAATCAAAATGGCGCCCCAGCTCATGGGTTGTCCTCATCGCTTGGGTGACCCTCATCTAGGGCCACTTCACCGCTTTGGTTTCGGGTCCAGTAGCGATAACCCAATCCGGCTAAGGCCCCCAGTGACGCCACCAAAATAGGTGCCCCGACTGGCAAGAGCGGCACAGCAGCTAAACCAATTACAGCGCCTGCCAAAGCCGCAACTCGACCTTCACTGGAGCGAACATGTGGTGCGGCCAAGACAATGAAACCGGCCGGAAAAGCTGCGTCTAAACCCCAAGTTTCGGGATCGCCCAATACCGTGCCGCCCATGGCCCCCAACAAGGTGCCCAGATTCCAAAATACGAACACCGATAGCCCAGCGGCCCAAAAAGCTGCCCGTGACGCTTTCGGGTCGTCTTGTCCGAGAGCTAAAGCGGTTGACTCATCAATGATGAACTGTGCGGCGAAAAGCCGTTTAGCCACACCACCACTTAGGCGGCCGTGAAGCGCCAAACCGTAAATACCGTTTCGCGATGCCAATAGCAGTGCTGAAGCCACCGCCGAGACTGGTGATCCTCCAGCGCCGATGACACCCACGACCGCAAATTGTGAGGCCCCGGTGAAGACCAATAGCGACATGGCTGAGGCCTGAGCAACATTAAGTCCGGCAGCTACCGCCAGCACACCAAAAGTAATGCCGAATAGGCCGACAGCGGCCCCCAGAATTACGCCATCGCGCACATATGACGGGATTTTTGTGGGCCTAGCCATGGTCGATGCGCAAAAACTCCAACGGTGGGTTGCCAGATAGGCAAGAATGGCACAGTAGTGGTTGTCTAGCAGAACGGTGTGACAAGTGAACTACGAACAGATCGAATACGAAGTGTCGGATTCGATACTGACGATTACCCTGAACCGCCCTGATGCGCTGAACGCTTTTACTCATCAGATGATGTACGAACTACTTGATGCCTTCGACCGTTCGGACGCTGACGATGAAGTGCGGGTGGTCATCGTGACCGGCAAAGGTCGTGCATTTTGTGCTGGTGCCGACCTCGCTGGTGGTGCCGATACCTTTGATGCGCAGAAACGATTACGTACCGCTGATAGCTCTGGCCAAGACGAAACCGAAGACGCTTCGTTACCTAAGGTAGTTCGCGACGGTGGCGGCCGTGTTTCGCTGCGTATTTACGAATCGTTGAAACCGGTGATCGCTGCGATAAATGGCCCGGCGGTTGGCGTCGGTTCCACCATGACCTTGCCCATGGATATTCGGATGGCGTCACAAAGCGCCCGAATGGGTTTCGTCTTTGCACGTCGCGGTATCACGATGGAAGCGGCCTCGAGTTGGTTCTTACCCCGCTTGGTGGGCATGAGCCAGGCTGCCGAATGGGTGCATACCGGACGAGTGTTTTCGGCGGATGAGGCTTTAGCGGGTGGATTAGTCCGTTCTGTTCATCCGGATGATGAGCTAATCGACGCCGCCACCGCCTTAGCGCGGGAAATCGCCGACAATACTTCGGCGGTGTCAGCCGCTCTGAATCGGCAAATGTTGTGGCGGATGGTGGGCGCGGATCATCCGATGGAGGCCCATAAGGTTGATTCTCGAGCGATTTACGCCATGGGCTCTTCGGCCGATGTTCGCGAGGGCGTTGTTTCCTTCCTCGAGAAGCGAGCCCCGAAATTTTCCATGCGACCCAGCCAAGATATGCCCGATTTTTTCCCCTGGTGGGATGAACGACCTTTTGAGTAGGTAGTCCGCACCTTCAACTTTGCTGGTAATTTTTCATATTATTCGCCTCACTCACATTAAATGACAGGGAAAGCCTTATGAAGCAGTTGGTAGTTGGTTTTGCAGACATTGACACCGCCAAAGTCGCGGTTAAAGAAGCCGCTAATTTGGCTAAAGCTCTCGGTGCTTCGCTCCATGTTGTTACGGCTTTGGAATCAGACGATACCGAGGTGGTGCGGGTCGGTAGTGACGAGTGGCAGCTAAGCGATAGCGACGCCGCCATTTCCGTTATTCGCGACTATATGAGCAGCCTGAAGGTGGGCGTTGACTACACAATTGGGGTGCTGCGGGGTGCCCCGGCCGATGTGTTACTGGCAGAAGCGGAACGTTTAAATGCCGATCTGATTGTGGTTGGAAACGTGCGTATGCAGGGCATCGGACGAGTTTTGGGCAGTGTGGGCAGCGGAGTTGTACACCATGCTCCATGCAGCGTATTGATAGTAAAGACCAGCTAGCAGGGGTTTTTACTAGACTCACTAGAAATATAGTTTTAGAGTGGAGAGCGCAGCACAATTTCGCAGCTATTGAGAATTGTGCGTGTGGCGGCGCTGCGTTGGCAGCGTTTTGCCTATTTCCCTTTCTATTTACCTGGAGAATGAAATGGCTTTGATCCCGGCTGAAACTCTGATTACTGATACCCCTGAAGAAGGTCGTGCGCTGGCGCTTATGATTGCGCGCAAAACCATTGCTGCTATCCAAGGCGACGCCGATGTGCGGGCCGGTCTGCGCCCAATGTACGCCAATAACCCTGATTCATTAACCGCGGCGGGTCATGTGGTGGCCATCGAGTTCGCAACTATTGCCGCTGCTAACAACTACTGGCGCTAAATGTCATAGCCTTGGGGCACAATCTCAACATAAGCCCGATGCAAGGTTGGTGGTGTAGTTGAGGCAGTCCGAAGCTAAACACAGTGATCCATCCCATACAACCCCGCGGCGAGGTGCAACACTTTCGCCTCGATTGTTTGGGATGGCAACTTTTGAACCCGAGGGTTCTGGAACCGCGGGGATGGCGTTAGACGCACCGTACGCCGTGCTTGATGTGGAGACCACCGGTTTCAAAAGTTATGAAGATCGTGTGGTGGAAGTAGCGGTGGTTCAAATCACCAAACACGGTGAAATCAGTGGCGAGTGGTCGAGCATCGTACATGCTGATGGTGCCGATGGGGCATCAAATATTCATCACCTGCCGCCAAGCGCCCGCGCCCATGCCCCCGGCTTTGGCGATATCGCAGACGAACTTTTAAGCCAACTTTCAGGTCGTGTGGTTGTAGCGCATAACGCCAGCTTCGACGAGGGTTTTCTGGCGGCCGAACTTAAACGTGCCGGTAAGGCAGTACCTACCTTGCCCGCGTTGTGTTCATTGAACTTGGCCAGGCGGGCTTTACCAAAACTCGGTCGTCATAAGCTGCCTGATTGCACGGCGGCCCATGGTATTGAGGTGACCGATGCCCACACCGCACTTGGTGACACCCGCGCCTTGGCACAAATTCTGATACCAATGTTGGCTCGAGTAAGCGCACCAAGGTATCCAGTGGCCCCGGTGAAATTTGACGCGGTGGCAGTGTCCCAAGCCCAATCACGTTAAGCCACTCACTTTGGTGCCGGTGTGTTGGGGTGCGCGTTCCGTGGTGTTGTCTGGCTGGCACGATCGGCACGGCCAATGCTGTTGGTGAGACTAGCGTAGAGCCAGGTTGCCAATCTAGGAGGCATAATGGCGGTTACAACCAAGGCTGAAGGCCGTACGTTAGTGGTTACTATTGATCGGCCCGAAAGTCGCAACGCTATCGACGGCGCGACCGCGACGGCGTTGTATGAAACATTCTTAAGCTTCGACACTGACGATAATTTCGACTCGGCGATCTTAAGTGGCGCCAACAGCACGTTTTGTTCCGGCGCCGACCTCAAAGCCGCTGGCAGTGGGGCGGGCAACCGTGTACACGACGACGTGTCTAAGCCGGGCCCGTTGGGCTGCACCCGCATGTTGTTGTCGAAGCCCGTGGTGGCCGCGGTTGAAGGCTATGCCGTGGCGGGTGGCTTAGAGCTAGCACTTTGGTGCGATTTACGAGTGGCTGCTACCAACACCACATTTGGCGTTTATTGTCGTCGTTGGGGTGTGCCTTTAATCGACGGCGGCACTATTCGGCTCCCCCGACTGATCGGCCAAAGCCGTGCTATGGACATGATTCTTACCGGGCGTGGGGTGGTTGGCAGTGAAGCTTATGACTGGGGGCTGGCTAATCGTTTAGTGGAACCCGGTGAAACGCTTTCCGCGGCCATTGAGCTGGCTCAATCGTTGAGCGCGTTCCCCCAAAACTGCTTACGAAGTGACCGTTTGAGTGTACATGAACAGTGGGGGATGGATATTACCGCGGCCTTGGCTAATGAAACCCGCCACGGCCTGGCCACCATTGCTACTGGTGAAACCCAGGCCGGGGCCCAACGTTTTGCTGGTGGAGCTGGCCGCCATGGCGAAGGCGTATAGCGCCGAAGAGTTGTTAGTGACTTAAGGCCATTCGTGCCAAGCAAATTTTCAAAATTCTCGAAAGCTGTCAACAATTAGATAATTACTCGGGGTTGTATAGGGAGGAAGATTGGCTGTCGTTGCGCAGAGCACCCAAAACACCTATGAGCGCATACGCCAAGCCATCGTTGAAGGCGAACTTTCTCCTGGACAGCGTCTGGTAGAGCAGCGTCTGGTCGAACAGTTTGAGGCTGCTTCTAGAACACCAGTGCGTGAAGCGTTGCGCCGGCTGGAGGCCGAAGGTTTGATTGAGGCCGAACCTAACAAAGGGGCCCGTGTTCGTTCTTTGTCGATGGCCGAGATAGACGATCTCTACGAGCTGCGCGCTCGCCTTGAAGGCTATGCGGCCGCCCTGGCGGCAGCTCGTGCAAGCGAAGAACAAATCGCCGAGCTGGATCGCTCGATTGAGCTTTTTGCTGAAGCTATAAATTCAGAGTTAGACCTGAGCGCCATCCGAAAGCTGAACACCGCGAACCAAACCTTCCACTACACGATTGTGGAAGCAGCCAATCATGCCCGTTTGGGTCAATTGTTGTCGCGTGCGGTTGATGTGCCGTTGGTGTTTAAGGCCTTCCAACGCTTCTCACCCGAACAGGTGGAACGCTCTTTCCTGTTTCACCAACTAATTCGAGACGCCGTAGCTGCTGGTGAAGCGGCGCGGGCTGAACGTCTAACCCAAGAGCATATTTTGCAAGGTCGTGATGTGTTACTTGGCTATTTAGACGGTGACCTAGAGAGCACCCTCAAAAATGGCACGGATGGCGGCACTAACACCGAAGCGTAAGCACCGCCATCCTTTCACTAGTACCGCTGCCAAGAAGTTTACGTCTCGGCGGTAGCGGTAGCGGTGGCGAGGGTTAGTCCTCTAACCAAACCTGATGGAAGCGAACGGTAGCGTCGGGGGTGCCTTCACCTGTGGAACCGCTTGGAAGCTGCCAATCGGCCACCCCGTTAATGGAATCTTTGTGGCCCACAACCGCTGGGGTAACAAAGAACCAAATTAAAGGCACGTCTTCGGCGGCTATGGTTTGGATCTTTTCGACCGCTGCGTAACGTGTGGCGAAGTCGGTGGTTTTCTGCAGGATTTCAAGCTGCTCATCAATTTCGGGGTTGGTGTAGTTAGTGATGTTGCTTGGGCTAGTGGCAACCGGGCCAAAGAAACGACGGAACACACTCAGTGGATCATCGGCACCGCCACCTTGTTCCGAGCAGTTGATTTGGAAGCTACCCTTGAAAGATGGATCGGTGTCGGCCGAACCCACCAAGCGTTCGGTCATGGCGGCCAGTTCCACACTCTGAATTTCAAGCTCTACACCAAGTTCGCCCCACACCGCTTGTTGAACCTGAGCCAAGTCCATGAGAGCCGGTACCGCGACACAGGAATAGGCCAAAGTGACCTTATCACCAGGAGTTTTTTCATCGGATCGGGCTGGATCGTTGATGTAGGCGTCCATCAGTTCTTTGGCTGCGTCCATATCGACACCGTCGAAGGTGGGGCTGGCTTTGGCAGCTTCAAGTGAATACCAGGGGCTATCAGATGAGTAGAAGCCGGTCAGTGTCTCGGCGGTTTCCCAGGCACCCATAATTTTTATGGCCACATCTCCGTCGGTAGAAAGAGCCAAGGCAGTGCGTCACCATTTGGTGCTTTGAACCAGTAGTTGTCGTTGCGGGCAACCACCGTGCGGTCGTCGCGTTTCCATTCCTTCATAACAAAGTGCTGCTGCTATCTCCACTTCCGAGAGTGGTGGAGGTGTTGGCGGTGTTCTCAGAATCACTACTACAAGCGCCCGCAATTAGTGATACTGCAAGCAGAGCTAGCAGCAATCGAATGATTAATTTGCGTTTGTGCATCTTGATTTGGTTCCCCTCTGTCGGGTTCAGGCATTGCTGAACTAGCCCTATTGGCATCAGGGCTGTGAATTACTGCTGATTTGGTGGTAGGTGTTTCTAGTTTTGGGCTTTGGTTGTTTCGCTGGTGAGCACGTTGATGAGGCCGCCCAACATGGCCGTGTTTTTTAAGAAGTGGTGACGATCAAGGACGTTGTGTGGAAATTCTTTTTTCCAAAACTGATGACCGATCAGGGTGGTGGGAACAATGGTGGCCGCCAGTAATAGCGCCGACTTTTTTCGAGCTATGCCGGTGGCTAGCCCGGCACCGCCAACAAGCATGGCAACGGCGTTGGCCTGCACTAAAAGCTCGGTATTTGGTAGTTCGACGGCACCTTTAACCATGCCCACCCTGGGCCCAGGGTTCTTTAATGCTTCATAGCCACCCCACACGAACATGGAGGAAAGCGCAATGTCACCCAAGCGTTGAAATAGTTTGTTCTTAGTCATTTCTAGGGCTTGCTTTCATTGGGGTTCGAAGACATGAGAGGCTTGATTTGGGGGCTTGTGGCAGTGTGGGTTAGCGGGCTGGGGAAATTTCCAGCTCGGGCAACACCACCGCCGATGCTGCGACCCAGTTCTTGGCCAAACCAGGGAACAATTTCTAATAATTGGTTTAGGTTTACTCCGGTGTCGTAGCCCATGCGGCCCAAGGTGTAGGCCACATCTTCGGTGGCTACGTTCCCAGTGGCAGCCGGTGCAAAGGGACATCCGCCCACGCCACCGATTGAAGTGTCGAGGGCCACGGCACCGGCTTGTAGGGCGGCCACCGAATTGGCTACACCAGTGTTGCGGGTGTCGTGGAGATGACAGCGCACCGCGGTATTAGTGAGTTCACGTACCTGGCCCACCATCTCGCTCACCTGTGAGGGCACGCCAACCCCAATAGTGTCGGCCAACGAAATTTCTATGGGGTTAGCTTCTGCAACCTGTTTCACCAGCTCAAGCACACTGTTGAGGGCTACTTCGCCTTCAAAAGGACATCCAAAAGCTGCTGATATGGTGACCCCAGCACGGATGCCCGCACTGTGAGCACGATTAGCCAATCTTAACCAATCAGCTACCGCTTCGGCTCGGCTCATTCCTTGATTTCGTTGGCTGAAGGCTTCGGTTGCTAGCACCACCATGTTTATCTCTGGGGCACCGATGGCAAGGGCACGATCTAGGCCTCGCTCGTTTAGAACCAAGGTGGTCATTCGCAGGTTTGGTAAGTGGCGTACCGCCTCGATCACCGCTTCGGCATCCGCCATTTGCGGTACGTGTTGAGGGTGGGCGAAGCTTGCCACCTCTATCCGTTGCAGGCCTGCTTGAGCGGCTTTTGTTATCAGCTCAACCTTGGTGTGCGTAGACAGCACCGCTTCTAGTTGAAGGCCATCACGGGGGGAAACTTCAACAAGTTCAACTTGGGGTGAAGCTGGTGAACTGGGTGACGCAGCGGTTGTCATGTGTACCTGCGGATGCACTGGTTAGAAACGGCCATTTCGGTAGTCAAATGCTTATTCCTGAAGGGAAATATCGGCACCCACGTCGCGGGCCAGGCTGTCGGCAGGGCCAGGAACCTCCACGATGGGCTCATCACGGTCGTCGAATTCCAGCTTGAGTGCACGAGACATTACGGCGTGCATTTCGTACAACGCCGTGATGTAGGTGAGCTCGAGAATTTCCTCATCGCTAAGGTGTTTTTGTAGTTCAGCAAAAAGTTCGTCGGCCACCCGTCCGCCGTCGTAAACCAAGGCGTCGGTGTAGGCCAACACGGCTCGCTCCACCTGGTTGAAACAGGTGGCTACCTGCCAATGGGGCACCGCTTCAATGCGCTCTTCGCTTACGCCCAAGGCGCGCAACGATTTGCAGTGCTGTGAATAGACGAATTGGCTGCCGCGGGTCCATCCGGCACGGGTTTGTCCTAGTTCGCGAAGTACTGGGTCGAGTAGGCGAGCTGGGTCGCGGTAGAGGCCAAAACCCTGGACCGCGTGCTTCATCACGTCGGGAACTAGCGCGAACACCGTCCACCAATCGCCTGGAGTTCCGGTGGCGGTACCGGGTTCGGCAACTGGGTCGCGGCCTTCGAACAGCCGCTCATACATGAGGGCCGAAATGTCGTCTTTAACTTCGGCTTTTGGCACTTGGCGCAAACGGGGCATGAGCAGTCTTCCTAGACGGCCGCTGGTGCGGTAGCGGGCTTGGCGGTGGCTGGTTCATGACGTACGTCATCGGAGGTAAGCTCACGAGTCCAAGCGGCGAACTCCAGCAAGATCCCGTCGGGGTCGAAGAAGTAAACCGATTGGATGAAGACCCCTGGGTGCATTTCTAGGGTGACGCCAATTTCCGAGTCGTCGTGGTTCATGACCACCGTGTGCTCCACGCCGTGTTCGTCGAGCCGTTTGGCGTACTCTTCGATCTTTTCGGGTGAGACATCAAAGGCCACGTGGTTCATTGACCCAATTGCCGATTCCAATGGACCCGCGCCGGGCAAGAATCCGGCTGAGGCCACCCCGGGGGCGGCTTCTGGTGCTTCTGGGAACCAGAAGAAAGCCACCGCGTCGCCACCACCGCAGTCGAAGAAGAAATGTTGTCCACCACCGGGTATCTGAATCGTCTTGATCAGAGGCATGCCAAGAACCTTGGTGTAAAAATCTACGGTTTTGGCCATATCGCGGCATACGAGCGCCAGGTGGTTGATGCCCCCGTATTCAAGCTTCTCATCTGACATTTTATTGCCCTCCCAAGGATTGGTTACTGGTGAATCCGGTTGTTGGTGCTACTTCAAGTTGTTGCTGCTATTGCTGGTTATTCGTGGCCACAATCCCTTGATTTATTAGATCGTGGAGTTCCCGAGAACTAAGTTTGGCTAACCCTACAAGCACGTCGTGGGTGTGGGCACCAAGGGCGGGGCCCGAGTGTTCAACCTGGCCGGGAGTGCGTGAAAACTTGGGCACAATGCCAGCTGCTGGCACCTGAATCCCCGTGGAGTTGGTGAGGCGGAGAACCATTTCGCGCGCTGCGTATTGAGGGTCGGCCAACATATCGGGTGCGGTGAAACTACGGCCCACTGGGACGCTGTGTTCATTTAGCTTGGCTAGAACCTCTTCGGCAGGCATGGATGAGGTCCAGGTGGAGATAATTTCATCAAGCACAACCGAGTTTTCACCCCGGTTCTCATGTTCGCCAAAGCGCGGATCCCTAGCTAGTTCGGGTTGGCCCATAGCTTCGGTAAGACGGGTGAAAATAGCATCGGCGTTAGCGGCGATCACTAAATCGGCACCATCGGCGGTGGGGTAAACGTTGGAAGGGGCTACTCCGGGTAAAACGGAGCCAGTTCGAGTGCGAGTGATGCCGGCGAGTTCATAGTCGGCCATGGTGGTTTCCATTAATGCCGCCACGGCTTCGTAGATGGCGACGTCAACTTCTTGGCCTTTGCCGCTGCGGTCGCGTTCAGCCACTGCGGCCAGAGTGCCAATTACAGCAAAAAGCGCGGCTAATGAGTCACCCAAGCTGATGCCGGTTCGAGCGGCGGGGCGGTCGGGGCTGCCAGTGGTGTGGCGAATTCCACCCATAGCTTCGCCGATACTGCCGAACCCGGCCTGGGAGGCCATGGGACCGGTTTGGCCGAAGCCTGAAACGTGCGTGATTATAAGGCCAGGGTTACTAGCCGAAAGTTCTTGGTAGGACAGACCCCATTTTTCTAAGGTGCCAGGGCGGAAGTTTTCGAGAATTACGTCAACCTCATTGGCCAGACGGCGAATGAGCTCTCGTCCTTCTTCCCGACGAAGATCGATAGCCACCGAGCGCTTGTTGCGCGCAATGCTGGGCCACCACAGGCTTTCGCCGTTTTGCACGACGCCCCATTTGCGCATCGGATCACCGACTTTCGGAGGCTCAACCTTGATGATCTCGGCACCGAGGTCGCCTAGTAGCTGGCCCGCAAAGGGGCCAGCGATGAAGCTACCCAGCTCGAGGATGCGCAGATGGGACAAGGGGGGAACTTGCGGTGAAGCCTCCATTGTTCAGATTGTACACAATTAAGGGTATTGCACAAGGTCTAAACCGTGAAACGAGGGAAAACTCCGCTCAATCGTATGCAATCGATACTATTGGGATAACGAGTATCCCCAGGCGTATAAGTTAGCCCCAGCATTAACCAGTGGCTCAATGGTCGGGATTTCCAATGTCATAGTTACTGCCTCAGAGATGTGGCCTGCTGCGCCTGCCCCGAGACCTAGATCTCCCGTTGCAGTTACATTACCGTTCAAATTATTCACGCTTACGGTTGCTCCACCCGAAGTTCCAGCACCGGCCATACCACCAGTCACCGTTGATGAGCTGATTCCGGTCTTGAAGTCACCGGTTGATACCCCGGCATAACCGTGGACCGATCCCGCGACCAAAGTACCGGCGGACTTGCCCCAACGAGCGGAAAGCTGAATACCCGATTTTGATCCACTTGAAATGATTCCAATCGACGCGCCGACGCTGCCATAAGATGCTTTGGCACCGGCTCGAGCGCCGGTTACGAAGTTAATTTGCGTGTTTGGTTCTGCTGGGCCGCTACCACTCGGGTCGGCATAATTGATGGGGTCGCCGTAGGCAAATTGGTAGAGGTTGGTTTGACCGCCGTTAAAGAGAATGGGGTCAATGGTGGTGAATCGGCCTAGTGCGGGGTCGTAGTCGCGAGCCCCGAAGCGAACCAGGCCGCTTGATTGGTCGACCAGACCGCCTTGGAAGCCAAACGGGATAGCGGCGAAACCCGAAGCAATGTCGTTGCCAACATCGGCATTGGTAATCGCACCCCACTCGTCGTAGTTGAGGCGTTGTTTGATGGTGCCATCTGGTGCCACAACTAGTCGAGGGCTGCCTCTCCAGTCACTAACTATCAACAGGTTCTCATTTTTGTGTACTAGATAGTCAGCCGTAGAGCCCGACGCCCCATAAACAAAGCGTGACACCAAACTTTCGTCGTTGTTGTATTCGGCAACAATCCGGCCGAATTGGTCGTACAGCCATACCGTTTCGAGGTTTCCACCAACCTGACGCCCCACCCGACGGTCGAACCCGTCGTGTAGATAGCTGGTGGCTGGTTCCGTACCCACCCGCACCTCACGCAGCAACCCGGCAGCATCGTATTCAACCTGGGTCTCACTGCCAGAGCTCGGGCTCATGGTTACAAGGTCGCCAGCATCGTTGAAGGTGTAGGTAACCTCGCCTCGCTCGAGGATACGATCTCGCGCGTCGTAAGAGGCGCTGGTGCTAGCTCCTGCGGTGCAATCGGCTTCACCATTGCTGTCTTGCTCGGGCGATGTACATATGAGGTTGCCGTTTTCGTCGTAGGCGAAGTAACGGTTGGTGTCATCTTCGCTAACCCGGCTCAGCCGGCCTCCATCGTCGTATTCGTACGTCCATATTGTTGCTGGCTCATTACCCAGTGTTTCGGTGCGCTTGGTGACCCTATCCGCAAGGTCACGTTCAAGTTCTTCCTTGAACACAGGCATCTCATTGTGTTTAGCTACCGTCTCGCTCAGGTTGCCAAAACCGTCGTAAACGTGCTCGACGGTTAGATCGCCCAAAGTCCGTTTGCTTACTCGACCTGCAAGGTCGTAGGTGAACTCCATAGCACCAGCTTCGGCCAGCAAACCGGTGGTGTAAGAGAAGCTAATCTCGTCTGTTCCTAAGGTTTCTTGGTTAATGCGACCGTGAGAATCAAAGGCATAGGCAACGTTTCCAAAGTTCTGGCTGTCTATCGTCAAGGCCGAGTCATTGAGGCGGAAACCGTCGTAATCAAAGGTGGTAGTAACCTCATCGTCGCTATGAACCGAGCCCACCCGACCTTGGTTGTCGTAGGTCAAAGTGCTATCCAAAACGCTGTCGCCCGAGCGGCCGCTGTAACGGCGGGCAGCATCATGGGTGAAGGAAGTAGCACCCTCGCCTGGACGTTGCACCCCAGTAAGTAGCCCGTTGGTAAACGACCGATTGGTGGTTCCGCCTGTGTCTGCAATCTCAGGGAACCGGTATTGGGAAAGCTGGTCTTCCAGGTTGAATGCAAAGCTGTGTGCGTCGTTCCCCGGGGTTGTAAGTGACTCCATACGACCAGCATCATCAAACGCAATAGCCGTCTCTGTGCCATCGGGATTTTGAACGCCGGTTATCCGGCCAATTGCATCGGTAGCAAAAGTTGTTTTGTCCCCCAGCGGATCGGTGATTGAAACCAGATGCCCGGTGGTGTCATGCCACTCGTATTTCCAAACTCGCTCTGTAGCGCCGTTGGCGGTTTCCGTAACCGTGGTTACGCGGCCCTGGGTGTCGTATTCCAGGCTGGTGGTGGGCATATCGGTGCCACTTGTTGAAAGAACACGACCAAAGTTGTCATAAACCGTGGTAAGTGTGGCCTCGTTGGGCAGTGTTACTACCTGGGTCTTGTTACCAACAGTAAAGGTACTGGTGGTTTCCTCACCGTTTCTAGCGGTGGTTTCGGAGAAGCTCACCAACTCGTCGTTGTCGAAATCGGCGGTACGACTCACGGTGGTTAACACCGGATTTTCCTCACCGGGCGTTGTTAGCGAAGATTCGGCCGCAAACGCGGCGATCGTGCCAAACCCAGGTCGAGGGTCAACACCTGGGGTTCTCACTTCAACGGTTCCATTCGGCATGGTTGTTTTAACCGAACCGTCGAATTGAGTTTCACTCACAACGGTGAGGTTGGCTTCGTTAGTAAAGGTGCGCTTCATACCTCCGCCTGGCAATGCTTCAACCGTTGCAACCTGGGTGGTTGTTGGGTCGCTAGCTCGGGTGGCGGTGTAGGTGCTCTTCTTACCGTTTGTGGTTTGGCTATAGGTGATCGTGCCACTTTCTGGCCGAGTAGCCGAGGTGAGCCAACCCCGATCGTCATATCCAAATTCGTAGATTGTGTCTGGAACAGCTCCAGTAACCTTGGTTAGCTGTCCACCCTCGTTAGTTTCGAAAGTAATCGTGGCGGCAGTTGGGTCTTCAACGGATGCTAACCAACCCGCGTCATCAACTACCAGCTCGGTACGATGCCCGTAGGGGCCGACAATGGCAGTTGCTAGGCCCTCCCCGTCGCGCTCAATCGTGGTTACCAAGCCATCTCCCGGCTGGCTGCCGTCTAAGCGGCCCGCGAAGTCGGTGAAACTCACGAGAGCATTATTCATAGGATCGTAGTTGAAGCTATAGAGAGTTCGCCCGCTAATCGCTGACTCGGTGCGCAGATGCAGCCCACGTGAATTAAAGACGTGGAGATGTTTGCCCCCGCGATCCGGTACCACCAGCTCATCGGAACCAAATCCCGGCAGTGGTGGTGCGATCGCCAGAATGCGGGTTGGGTTGTTGTTGTTGAAGTTGTTGGTTGAACTATAAGCTACGAGGGTCGTTCCATCGGGCAGCGATGAAATGAGTGGAGCAACAGAGTGGTTCACACTCGCCAACACGCGAGAACCCGCCTCCGGGAAAGCAGCCGTAGCCGCGGTATCGTCCCACCAAGGTACAACGGTTGAGATAACACCGTCGTTTCCGATACGGCGAACGCCAGGGTTTTGACCGGCGTAGCCGCGAACACTTACCAAGGTGGCACCGGTTGGTGATTTGGTAAGACGATAGGGAGCTATCGGAACTTCGGTGCTCGCCAGACCGTCATCAAAGCTCACCTCGGTGCACAGAGATTGCTTGTCAGAGCCAGCTAGCCAGCTGATAGCGCCGCCTGGGGCCAGCGCCCACACACCACCTTGTGAGTCGCAGGTGTCGTTCATGTTGGTTGGACTGCCATAAGAAAAGACCAATGTTCCGTCGTCTCTCACCAGAAGATCGATGTCAGCTGGCCTTACGGACGGACCCGTCGAAGTCTGGGTGGAGCTCAATTTACTCATTCCCGGCTGATACGGCCCTCGTACCAGTTGACCCTCATTGAAGCTGGCAGACGACCCGATAACTGAGTCGTGAACACAGGGCTGAAGGTCGTCGGCTAACTTATAGAAGCCTTCAAGGTTGTCGGCATATAAGGCAGTTTCGATATAACCATCGGAACCAACCCGTCGAATTCTGAATTCGTTTCCATGAGTCACAAACAGGCTGTCATCAGGTGCCAACGCAATTCGAAGAGGTGGGCAGCTTAGGTTCTGATCGACCGCGTCTCGGGCACCCAAGCGTGCTTGATTGGCTGGCCCGCCATCCCCACAAGTTTCGTCTTCATCGTAATTACAGGCTTCACCAGTACCGACGTAGTTGGCGATTAGGCCATCGGAGGTGACTTTACGAACTCGGTTGGTGAACAGGTCGGCAATGTAGACACTGCCGTCACGACCAACGGCTAGATCTGATGCTTCAAAGATGGCGTTTAGGGCGTCGCATGGCCCGGTTGTGTTGTCGGGTGTGTCGCATTCTTCCGCTGGGACTTCATCAAAAGTGCCTCCTCCTTTACCCGCAAATGGGTAAACCTTGCCGTCGTTAGGGTCGATACGGCGGATACGGAAACCTGACTGGTCGGCAATGTAGATAGACCCGTCGGGCCCAACATCGATAGCGATGATGTTCTCAAAGATGGCATCTACGGCCAGCCCACCGTCGCCGCAGTGGTTCGTATCTTCGTGGTATTCGATCCACGGTTGACATTCCTCGTCACGTGGATTGGCCCCACCTACTAGTTGGTATTCCCCACCCGCCAAATCAGCACGGAACGAGGTTCCGTCGCCGTAGTGCAACAATCCTGTACGCGGGTCATAAGCGTGGTTAAGAGAAACTCCCCAACCACCGAGGCCAAGGCCGGTAGCATCCCAACTGGCGCTGGTCACTGGTACAAGGGCGCTTGATCTCAGATACGTCGGTAACCGGCTAGGAACTAGGGTTGTTGGTTGCCCGGTGGGTGGCACACCGAAGGATCTAGCGGCGGTAGCGCTCGGAATCTTGTAGTAACCCTGATACGCATAGACAACAGATACGTGTGCTGTTTGGCTTCCCACCAACAACCGCCCATATCGATCTCGACCGTCCCAAACTACGGTGGCGGTCATGTTTGGCTGTAACTCGGTAGCGCTAAAGCGCTCGCTAGTTAGTGTTCGCCCCGCGATAGACACCTCGGCCCAGGCTTCTATTAGCTCTTCGCCCATATCAGCTGGGTTGCTGTCTCCCCAGATCGGGATAGTAATTTCAGCAAAACGACCTGGTAGGCGATCGCTAGTGTGAACAAGTGAGACCGGGGTGCCAGGGATTGGTAGGTTTTCTACCAACGCGCCCGATTCGACCCGTACAGTTCCGTACCCCTCTTGTGGGGTCTCGTCGTTAATTGGGCCGTGGAAGGGTTGTTCCTCGGCTTCCACTGTGGGTGGCCCCACAGCACCTTCGGTGGGTGTGACGGGGTAGTTGATGTCGCCGGGTGAGAAGTGGGGCATCTGAACCCGCCAAAACTCATTGCCCACACTAAACAGTTCTGCAACTGCTGCTAGCTCGGCGCTTCTTAGCGTTTCATCACTCGGAAAACCGGCCTTGATAAGTTCTTCTTCAGTTGCTGCACGGTTTTCGCCAAGATCTATTTCAATTGAGGTTCCGTTCTGTGAAAGAACCTTCATAACTGAGCCGTCAAGGGTTGGAACCCAAACGGCAACATCGCGTTCGTAGATAGCAAACGGAGCACGAGTACCAACCGGAAACTGCAAAAAGTTGTCTAGGTAAAGCGATGCTGGAATAGACAGATCAACTCTGTGTGCCCCAGCAGCATCGGCTTCTGCTACTGATACTTCGGAGGCGTAGGTGTATTCGATTGATGGGGGTAGATCGCCCGGCATGGCAGCTGGGCCCGCTTCTCCCACCGTGTATTCGGTGATCGAAAGGGTCATCTTGGAAAGAGTCTGTCCATTTTGGGTACCGCCAACCATGGTGGCGACCGTGCCGGGGTGGATATAGACACGACCAGTACGTGTACGGTCGTTCTCGACAACCGGACTGGCTTTGTGATAACCACCCTGGGTGGAATCAACGAGTGTGCTCTTAGGGTCGCGCTGAGTTAAAACTACGTCATCAAGTGCGAGCCAAGCGCCCCAACCCAGATGGAATCGTCGTTGTACGGGTAAATATCCCTCTTCATCAAGACGGAACTCGAGCACCACCTCAGAGCCACCATTTAGGGCAATTAGGTATTCACCCTCATCGGTAGTGGTGGTGTAACCCAGATCGGCTTCCCCTGCCACCGTGACTGTAACGCCACCTAGTTCGGTGGTCTCGTTGGAAAAGGCTTGGCGTCCGAATACTTTGCCGCTGACAAGCGCCACACGTCGTTCATCTAAAGCATCATTTTCAACACTGTTTTGACCCCGGTTCTCACCGGTTGTCCATGAGGTCGCAATATCTGCCGGGTGGGTAACCTGACCAGGGACTGGGACACCTAAACCACTGAACCCGGTAGGAGGTTCGTAGTCTGAGTTGCCACCGTCACCATCCCCGGTACCGTCTCCGTCGCCATCTCCAGGATCGGTTGTGGGGACAGTGGTCGATGTTGTTGTGGGGACAGTGGTCGATGTGGTCGATGTTGTTGTGGTTGGAGGAGTAGAACCACCGCCGCCGTTGTCACCACCACCTGGGGGCGTGCCATCTGGATCGTCGGCTTCCTCGTCACAGCTCAGGAGAGCTTTAATTGCCGCTTCGACCGAGGGGTTAATCGCCGACTCGCCGCCCAAAATCACAACTTGATCGGTGGTTTCACAATGGTCTTTCAAGTACTGCACCAGCTCGGGGACTTGTGCTGCAAGGCGGTTTGCCGCTGAGCCGCCACCATCGGCGACCTTGGAAGGAACGAGCAAGAGAGGTGCACCTAGCCGTTGGGTCAACGCTCCAGCTACCACGCTGTCGGGATAACTATCGCCTCGGGCCACAATCAATGTGGATGGTGCACTTGAGCCGTTCTCCATGATTCGTGCCGCCGCAACAGCGGTAGCGTAACGAGTTGCGCCCTGTACTCGTGCCGTGGCGTTTGAACGGGCGGCAATTTGGCTGTAAACGCTGGCGTTAACCGCTTCTGCACCACCCATGACCACAGCGTTGGTGGGTTGAAGGTTTACAAGCGAAGCAACCGTAGCGGCTGGTAATCCATTGCTTTGGGTTAGCAATGTGGCCAAGGTGTCGCCCTTCATGCCTAAGGTGGCGGCGGAAAGTGCATCCGCGAATCCTTGGGGGCCCCAACCCAGCGAAACGGTTACGTCGCCACCTCGGTCGATAACCTCATTTGCTACTGCTCCAGCCGTGGCGAAACGGTCGTCACCAGAGAGCCGCGTGACATGAAGAGACCGGGTGGAGAGTGCTGTTTCTAGCTCGGCTGAAAGTGCCTTAGTCCCCCCGATTATGACCACTTTGGATGCCCCCAGCCGCTCAATTTCACTTGACACGCTGGTTGGTAAAGCGTTGGCTGGACTTAACAAAATTGGGGCATTGAGCTTACGAGCCAACGGACCTGCCGCTAAGGCATCGGCATAGTTATCCGCCGTCGCCAAAATCACCGTCGAGGCGGCTGGAAAGAACGTGTTCGACACCGACACCGCGGTTTCAACCCGGTTCGACCCCGACACTCGATTGATACTCAGCCGCGGTGTAGAAGATTCTGCATCAACTGGCGAGGTCAACAAGCCAGCGACCAATGCCAATGCCAGAAAAGCTATGAGATGTACGCGTGCACGAGTGAAAACAGCCATAGGGCCACCGTCACATGCCTAGCGCGAACAAAGCGCGAGTGGTGCCCCCGTCAAGGTTGAGGCACCACTCGACAATTAGCTACCAGCGAGGTCCGAAGTCGGCATTGTATGAATCCAAGGCGGCTTGTTGGGCTCCTTCTACCGGAGAAAACTCGGGGCCGGTGATGGTCAAGGTTGCAGATTGGGAATAATGGCCTTCGGCACCGAGGACTGCACCGGCGCTAGTGGTAATGAGCTGGTCGCCGGTAGTGGCATCAACGCCATAGTCGACGCCACCCCCGAATCCACCGCCGGCGGTTGCTCCCACGTTGTTGGCGAAGCCGACGCCATCGGAAAGTTCGCCTTGACCGGTGCCGAGGTAACCGGTTACCCCAGCCTCAGCACCGGTAGTGGCAAGACCGGTACCCCAGGACACAGTCACCTGCACGGCGGGTCGTTTACCGTCGCTCGCCACGCCTACCTGAGCACCTCCGTTTAGAGGACCGAGTGAGCCACCGAGACCAACCCCTGCCGTAGTGATGTTCCACGGTTTACCCCCACCAGAGCTTTGGTTAGGGCCAAGCCCCGATAGATCCGCTCGGTTAATGGGGTCGCCCTGGGCGAATTGATAAAGGTTGGTTTGTGCTCCGTTGAAATAGATCGGGTCGCTGGTGGTGAAACGCCCGAGAGCGGGATCGTAGTCACGAGCTCCGAAGCGCACCAAGCCCGTCGCTGGCTCAACCAAGCCTCCTTGAAAGCCAAAGGGGATAGGTTTGTATACGTTGTCGGTGGTATCAACAACGTGATTGGTAATGGCACCGAACTCGTTGTAGTCGAGCCGTTCTTTAATTTCGCCGTTGCTGCCCACCACTAGTCGGGGGCTGCCTCGCCAGTCGCTCACAACTACAAAGTTCTCACCACCCTGAACTAAGTAATCGGGAGTGTTGGGCATGACGCCATATACGAAATGGCTACGAACGGCACCGTCGCTGCCGTACTCAACTACTGGGCGTCCGGCCAGGTCGTACAACCAGGCTGCGTCCAATTGGTCGTTGACGACTCGTGCAACTCTCCGATCTAGGCCGTCGTGAAGATATTCAACGGTGTCGCTTCCATCATCTTGACGGGGAACGTCGAGGCGCCGTAGTAAGCCAGCCGCATCGTAGGTGAATTGGGTGGCTTTTCCATTTACAACTTTCGTATTCAGGTCACCAGCAGCATCGAAGGTGTAAGTGTTCCCGCTGTAGGTCTGTAAACGATCTCTGGCGTCATAAGTGCCAACGGCGCCATTCGGACCGCTCACCAAGTTGCCATTTCGGTCGTATCCGTAGCTGCGAGTGTCACCATTTTCCGTGGCGGAGACCAGTTGGCCCAAGGGGTCATACGCGTAGCTCCAGGTGGTGGTCACCCCGTCCACGGTTTCGCTACGGCTAACGACGCGTCCTCGCTGGTCGCGGGTAAGGGCTTCTTTGAAGAGCTCTGTATTGTTGGCGGTATCGGTAGCGGTAGTCGATTCCAGTTCACCAAAGCCGTTGTAGTCGTAGGTAACCGTTATATTGCCGATGGTACGACTGGTGATTAACCCCGCATTATCACGAATGATGGTCTCTGCTCCGCTAGAGATTATCAAACCATTGTCATCATATGTGTACCCGATGTTGAGTCCAGCAATACTGTCTTGGCTGGGACGAAGCTGAGAGTCATAACCGTGGGTAATTATCCCGGTAATCGGCGTGCCTGACGTGGGAAGTGTATGCGTTTCACTGCTTAGCTGTTTGCCCTCATAGCTAAAGGCGACCTCAGCACCGTCATCACTGGTAGCCCCAGCAAGTTGACCGGCCGAGTTGTAGGCCCAAGTTGTTCCCAGTGCTTCGCCCCCACGGTTAGTGAAGCGACCGTTGTCGTAAATATAGGTGGTAGATGCTTCCCCCGGTCTAGTGATTGACGACAACAAGCCAGCCGAGTTGTAGCTGCGAAGAGCTGTGGCATCATCGCCGGTATCTGGGGTAGTGAAACTAGCCAGGCGATCTTCCAGATCAAAGCTTTGAGCAAAGACAGTGTTTTCGGCGGTGGTTAGAGCCACTAGTTGGCCGGTTTCATTCAGCGTTACGCCAATGTGGTTTCCGTCGGGGCGAGTAATTTTGGTTACACGTCCGTTGGTATCGGTCACGAAGGAAACAACTTCGGAAGCAGCATTGGTCTCCGACACCAGGTGGCCAGTGGACGAATCCCAGCTTCGGGTAATCACCCGGGCAGCACCGCCGCCGACCGGTGTCTGCGAGATGGAGACAATTCGCCCATCACTATCGCGGTCCCATGTTGTCTTCGGCTGAAGTGATCCGTTCGTTTCGAGCACTCGACCAAGATTGTCGACTGCGATCGTACTCTGGTATCCGTTGGGTAACGTCACGGTATAAGTTCGGCTAGCTGGATCAAAGACCGAGGTTCTGGTCTGTCCATCGCGGGTCACAGTTTCGGTGATTATTCCCGTGACGCTATCGAAGCTGCGGTTGTTAGACAGGGTCTGGGCCGGAGAGTTGGATTCAAATTGGTCGGCGTTGCCAAACATGGTGGAGGTGGCAACGTAAGGGACTGCCAACCCGAAACGAGGGTCGGCCGCAAAGCGGTTCACCGTGATCGTGCCATCGGGTTCAGTAATCTTTTGCGAACCATCAGTCATGATTTCGATCGCAGTGACCAAACCGGAGGGTGTGGTGGCCTTTCTGCGAATGGTCCCATTCGATAGCGCCGTGACCTCCACTGAACTCACCAAACCATCAGGGGCGGTCAAGGTATGTTTCGTAGTTTGGCCTGCCCTAAGGGTGGAGAGTGTGGAGCTGCCAGTTTCAGGTGAAGAAGCTGAGGCCAGACGGCCCAGGGAGTTGTAGGTAAATGAATATTCTCGTGGTCCGGCGGTTGTACTAGCACCAATAACTTTAGTGAGCTGTCCGCCAGCGTTGGTTTCTAGGTTGGTGGTCGCCCCAGCGGGTTCGGTCACCGCGGCAAGCCAACCGTCACCTCCAACTGAAAGCCCGGTGGTGTGTCCGTATGGACCGACGATTGAAGCTGGCTGATCGTCTTCATTCCTATTGATTGTGGTTACGCGGTCGTCGCCGTCGGTGATGGTGCTTAGGCGGCCTTGGCCGTCATAGGTGAAGCTAACGATACGGGCACCGGTTGAGGCCGAATTGGTACGTAAATGGCGGCCGTGATGGTCAAAGATCAGAAGGTTTTCGCCATCGGGTGTAGGCACCACTAGTTCGTTGGCTCCGAAACCTGGGAACAGCTCGCCCAGGGCAAAGACACGACTGGCGTCGCCGCCATCATCAGACGGGAAACTAGAGGTGGGGTATCCGACCAAGACAGTTCCATCGGGTGCCACCGCAGGCAAGACTGGTTGGAAGTATCCGGTGGCGGTGAGGGCCGACTGTCCCGCTACGGGCAATTCACATATACCTAAATCCCAGGGGAGAAGAGTGGTTAGGGTACCGTCCGAGTTGATTCTGCGCAGCCCGTAGTCACAGACTCCTGTTTCGTCGTTGCCTGCTTCACCGTCTTGGTGCCAGTCGCTGCTTAGGCCACTGACCGGGTGACCGCTAGCTACCAAAATTGAACCGTCGGGGGCTTCGGCCAGATACATGGGGCGTAACGCTGAGGCTGCTGCTGCTCGACCGTCATCGTCTCGACTCTCTTGGTCGCAGCGGGCACCGTCGGTACCGCTCTGTTTGCCTGCAAATAGGGTGACTGAACCTGTCGGGCTTAGAGCCCAAATAGCCGGGCAACGCATGGACGACCAATGAGCGTCGGTGAAGAGCACTGTGCCATCTGCTCGTACCAAAAGGTCGGTTATAACGGCCGAGGGCTTGTTGGTGACAGCGTCGCCAATGTTGGGGAAGGCCACCGGCAAGGTCGCCGTTGTGCCAGTCGGATTAGCTTTCTGGCGTCCCTTATCGGACAGGCCGTGATAGCTCATGGATCCGACATCGCTACCAAAGCAGGGTTTACCGCCAGGGGCCGCGAAGATAGTTTCTATTATGCCATCGGCACCTACTCGGCGAATGCGGTTGCGGCTGCCATGCTCAACGTAAAGTGAATCATCGGGCCCAACCGCAATGTTGAGCCGCTCGGGGGTGAAGCAGCTAGAAGGCGCCCAACCCAGTTCGGCTTGAGTGGCGAGTCCACCGTCACCACACGGGCCGGTATCGGTACAGCGGCTTTCGGCAGTAATGTCACCCACCACATTGGTGATGATGCCTGTAGCAGGGTCGATTTTGCGAACTCGGTTGGTCAGACTATCGCCGATATAAACGGTGCCGTCACGGCCAAAAGCAAGGTCGGTGGCCTTCATAGGGGCCGCGAGGGCCGACCCCCCGTCTCCACACGGGCCAGTTAGCCTACTCGGGTAGCCACCACCTGGGAGGCAATAGTCGTCATCGTTAACTTGACCGTAGTTAGGGTTGTGGACGCCAGTTCCAGCAAAGTGGCTGATATCACCGGTTTTAGGGTCAATCCGGCGGATATAGGAACCTCCCATATCGAGTAGATAAATCCACCCGTCGGGGCTAACACCAATACCTTGGAAATTGTTGACTGAGGCAGCCGTGGCTTGGCCACCGTCGCCACAACCATCCGTTTGGGCGCTGACATCTTTATCGCCGCAGTTTTGCAGATATTTGGCACCGGTCACCAGCGACAACTCGCCGCCCAAAGGAGCCGCCTGGAACATACCACCATCACCCAACATCACGGTACGAGAAACTGGGTCATACACGTGGTTTACAGAGATACCCCAGCCACCTAGTCCGATACCGGTCGCATCCCACATTTGGGCACTCAAAGTAACCCTAGACAAGCTGGTTTTCTCAGCAAAACGACGGGCTTCAGGTGGCACCGGCAGCTTGGCAAAAGTTTCGCTACCGTCTGGGGTAACTCCGAAACTGCTGGCCACTCCGGCTGGGATTAGATAGTAGCCACGGTAACGGTAGGTCACCTTCACCAGCCCTTGCTGCGAGCCCACCATTCGATTCCCGAAAGCGTCGAGTCCGTCCCAGGTAAAGGTCACGCTCCGAGCCCCGTCCTCGCGGACCTTGTCAATAATGTCGCCCGAGTCGATGGTACGGCCAGCGATCAATAGCTGTGCACTGATTTCTAGAAGCTCGGGATCATTGAGGGCTTCCTCGCTGTCGGTCCATACAGGAACTTCGAGTTGAGCATGATGCCCGGGCAGCCGGTTGGTCACATGGGTGAGTGAATAAGGTGTGCCATAAATCGGTAGCGATTCACTCATAGCAGCGGATTCCAACATGATGGTGCCGTAGCCGTTTTCGGTAGGTTCACCTGCAGTGGGAGAGCCGGGTGGCGACTGAATGGGGTTGAGGTTCGGTGGTTCTACGAGGCCGTCCTCATTGGCGGGACCAACCGGGTAGTTCAGGTCGGGCGACGAGAAGTGGGGTAGTTGTACCCGCCAGAACTCATCGCCAGTGCTGAACTGGTTAGCAATAGCCACTAGTTCTGCTTCATCGATGCCGATAGCATCGAGCTCGCCAGGCGTGGCGGCATGACCTTTACCCACCAAATCCAGCTTGATATCTCCGCCAGAGTTAGTGAGAACTTCAATTACCAAACCATCCGGTGAAGGTACCCAAACCGCCGGGTCGGTTTCATAAAAACCAAGCGGAACTGCGGTACCGACCGCAATGTTAAGGAAATTATCGAGATACATGGAGGCGGGCTTCGAGAGATCAACCCGCGCCGCGCCTTCAGCGCCCTCTACGAAAATTTCAGCGGCGTAAGTGTAGCCAATTGCTGGGGGCAAGTCACCGGGCATAGCGTTAAAGCCCAGCTCACCAGCGGTGTATTCGGTGATATGCAGATGCACCGGGTTAATGACTGTACCCGGGTTGCTACAGGGTGTGGTCAAATCGGTACAAGGTGTAGCCGTTGTTCCGGCTGGCAGATAAATACGAGGCGTACGGGCTGTTCCTTCATCTCCTTCATCAGCCGGAGTTTCATCGCCTACATAAACGGTGCTGCCGTCATCTAGCGATACTTCTTGGGCCAGCCCGGCCCGTTGCAATAGCACCACGTCATCGATCGCTCGCCACTCACCCCAAGCCAAATTGAAACGACGTTGCGATGGTAAGTAGCCATCTTTTTCAAAGTGGAGCACCACCTCGGTGCCACCATTGAGCGCAATTAGATAGTGGCCGTTCGATTTGGTTTTTGTGCTTCCTAGATTGGCCGAGTCGACCACGCTTATCGTCACACCTTCTAGCGCCTGGCCGGCCTGGTCGAGCACTGTGCCATTCACCAACGCCACACGGGCTGGATTCTCGAAGGCGTCTGAATCGACACCAGTCTGGCCGTCTACGGCTGAGGTCCATTGGCTGGCGATGTCGGATGGGTGGGTCACCCGGTTGCCTTCTGGGGGTGTCAAATTGAAGCCGGTAATCGGAGCTGAGCTATCGGCCACATAGATGGTTAGACCATCGCCGACATTCGGTCCAGGACCATCGTCGTCATCGTCTCCTCCGGCTTCGGTTGTCGAGGTCGTCGAGGAAGTGGTGGTTGAGGTCGTAGAGGAAGTGGTGGTTGAGGTCGTCGAGGAAGTTGAGGTCGAAGAGGTTGTAGAGGTAGAGGTAGAGGTGGACGAACTGGTTGAGCTTGAGGTCGTAGTGGAAGAACTGCCGGTGCTTGATGACGGTGTCCCGCCACCGCCTCCACCACCAGGGGTCTGGTCATCTTCGGCCGAATCGCAGGTTAGAAGTGCTGTGATGGCCGCGCTCATGGCCGGGCTCACAGCGTTCTCACCACCTAGAATTATGGCTTTGGTGGTGGGTCCGCAGTGGTCAATCAAATAATCAGCGAGTTCCGGTAAAGCTGCTTGGAGCCGCGCTACGGCGCTGCCAGTTCCAGCAGGAACATCGGAAGGTACGGTGATCAGCGGAGCGCTCAACCGTTGCGTCAGCGAACCACCAACCAAAGAATCTGGGAATGCCTGACCGGTAGTAAAAATTAGTGTTTCAGCCTTATGCCCAGCAGCTTGTTCCACCGACTTCGCGACCGCAATGGCCGTTGCGTAGCGGTTCAACCCTCTAATGCGGTTTATGCTTGGGCTAAAGCTGGCGACGAGTCCATATACCGAAGGCGACACAGCTGCATCACCACCAACCACCGTGGTTTTGGCTGGTTTCAGACTTGCAAGGGTGCTGGCGGTGGCTTGAGGCAACATGGTTGGCGTGGTGAGTAACGTGGCTACCTTTGTTCCACTCATCCCCAACGTCGAAGCGGCCAAAGCATCGGCAAAGCCACGTTCTTGGGCTGCGGCACCCGCATTGGTGCTAGCGGTGTCGCCAACTCCGCGCACTATTGCCACTTCACCTCCGACCGAAACTACCTTGGAGGCCACGGCGGCTGCGGTAGCGTAACGATCGGCACCAAATAGTCGCTCTACGTTCAACCCTTGGCCGGTCAGTACCGAACTGACTGAATCGGATACAGCTTGCGTGCCACCAATGATCGTCACCTTGGTCGCCCCTAGGCGTTTGATTTCAGCGGTTACCTCCGCTGCTAACGAGGATTCCCGAGTCAGCAGAATCGGAGCACCGTACAGCCGGGCCAACGGTGCTGCCGAGAGGGCATCGGGGTAGGTCTCGGCAGTAGCCAGCACCACATCGGTAGCTCCGTCTGGGAAAAATTCCTTCGAAACCTCAACCGCTGTAAGCAGGCGATTTGCTCCATAAACCCTTTTGACACTGATGGGTGAAGGGTTCTCGGCGCTGGCGGTAAAGGGGCTAAAACCGAGAAGGGGTGCCAGCAACGCCAGCGCCAATAATGCTACCAAGGCTGTATTTTGGGTTAGATTACGCCGCATTTTGGCAGATTAGAAGGGGCGGCGCGAGAAAAGCGCGAACGAAATTTTGGTGTACGAGGTACCTGCGCGAACGCCGTTGCCGCCAGTTCGCTATTTCACCCGTTCATGCTAAATTTCGAGTAACACAACAGAGCTATACCCCGGGCGTAAAATGGAGAGGCTGTCAGCCCAACCCCTAGAAAATCGCACCCCCGCCCCGACCGTGTCGGCGGAAGAGAAGCCAATGGAAACCGTTTTCATAAGCCTTTGCGGTGAAGTGCAAATCGGAGTTCCCGATGGCGTACCAGTGGCCGTTCGAGGCAGTCAACCGGCAACAATTCTGGCCTTTCTGGCTTTAGCAGAAGCTCCAGTGCTGCGCGATGGTCTAGCCCATGTTCTTTGGGGTGACGATCTTCCAAAGCATTGGCAGGGTGCTTTGCGAGGTGTGGTCTCTAAAGTTCGGGCGGCTTTTGTGGAAGCGGGCCTTGGTCCAAACAGTGTTTATTCCCAAGGCGGGCATGTTGGTTTCTCACCGAATCTACAAGTAAAGACCGATATCCGACGGGCGAGAGACGCTTTCGAGCAGGCCAAAGCTGATTTCATGTCTGGGCGACACCAAACGGCGGCTGCTGCCTGTTTGGAGGCCACTGATATTTTGGAACGCCCATTTCTGCATCGCGATGGCAGCCAATGGGCTGTGATCCAAAGGGTTCGCATCCAAGAACTGGCCACCCAAACCAGCCATCTCCACCTCGAAGCCCTAAAAGCTTTGCCTGGTGCCACCGCTTCGGCCATCGACCGCGCACGACAGCAAATTTCACGTGACCCGCTGGATGAAATTGCATACCACCAGCTAATCGAAGCCTTGTTGATGAGTGGCCAACGTACCGCGGCTTTAGAGACCTATGAAAAACTAGCCAACATCCTGCATTACGAGTTGGGCATCGACCCCGAACGCAACACCACGGTCTTAGTTGAAGCCATAAAAGCCAGCGTGGGTACCCCCGACGGTTCCACACGCAATAGCCGTTTAGTCGACCTCAAAACCCGACCCATTGAACGAACGCTGCATCCATATGACACCGATCCATTCGTCGGCAGAGTAACCGAGCTGGCCCAACTGAATGAGATTTGGAATGACGTTGTATACAAGCAGGCACCTCAAATCGTGCTGCTTGAAGGTCCTGCGGGTGCTGGGAAAACTCGCTTAGCGAGCCAATTTTGTCATTGGGTTGCCGGTGCTGGCACTGGCATCGTGTGGGGACGCAACCGCGAAGGCTCGAATGCTGCCTACGGCGCTTTATCGGAAGCATTGGCTATGGCTATTGACTATGTTCCAGCGGTAATTGAGCGCCTCGGCCAAGCTGTTGCCCCCCTGGCCTCGGTCTTCCCGCATCTAGCATGGCAGTTCGACTACTACGACGCTCCGAGCGACCCAGCATTGGCTCGAGCCCAGCTCTACTACGCCTTTCGAACAGTGGTGGAAGAGCTGGTTACCCAGCCAGCAGTCTTAGTGCTAGACGATCTGCACTGGAGTTCCCCCGACACTCTTGACCTGCTGGAATACCTGTTGGGTTTGGCGCAGGTTCCTCTGTTGATTGTGGCAACGGCGCGGGCCTTGCCAGCACGGGTGCACGGCAGTTTGGCCGCCTTGGGGCGTTTGGTGCCGGTAACAAAAATGTCGTTGCCTGGTCTTAGCGTGGGTGAGTTAGTGGAGCTGATTAGTTACGGCTTCGACGTGCCAAGCGCCGATCGACAAGCGAACTCGGCCGAGCTAGCAAGCCTTTTGCATGCCCGCACAGGGGGCTTGGCGTTCTTTAGCGCTGAGTTGGCCCGTGCGGCACGCAGTTCGGGGGTGCCGATCGACCCCCATACTGTTCCTTTAGCAGCCCGGGATTGGGTGGTACATCGGGTTGCGAGTCTGTCAGAACCCGAGATTCGTATCCTGGAATGGGCAGCGGCACTAGGACTTTCGGTTGACATTGAGACCCTGGAGGCATGTGCTCTTGATATTGATGCCGATGTGTTTGAGGTTTGTGATTCCCTAGTGCAACACGGTTTATTTACCGATGCCGTTGACGATGGCACGCTCGAATTTTCCCACGCCATCACTCGAGATGTTATTTATGAAGGGCTAAGCCGTACCCGTCGTTTGCGTTTACACCGCCAAATTGCCGAGGTGTTGGCCAATGATTATCAATCACAGAGCCAGCTAACCCCCCAAGATCACGGCTTGTTGGCCTATCACTACAGTCGCAGTGGTTCCAGAGGCATGCGCTTGGCCGCCGAACAGGCACTATACGCCGGTGAAAAGGCTCTGGCCCTAGGAACTTGGGAAAGTGCCGTTCTCCACTTTGACCAGGCTTTGGCGCTGAAACCTTCAGCCCATGTTACGGCTCGAACGCAGATTGGCTTAGCACGTGCCAACCAGTATTTGAACGTGACCGAGGCGGCTTACGAGCTCATTCAGTTAGCGATTTCTGAGGCCCGCGAATGGGAGCTTTCGATCGAATTGTCGGAGGCGTATTTGGCGTTGGTGGGTCGTGCTGGCCGGGGCATTGTGGAGCTCCCGGATCATGAACAGGTCCGATTGATGCGCGAGGCGTTGGCCGCATTGGTGCGTGATGAAACGAAATACTCGAACGATCTTCGTGAACCGGCCCCAGGGGTGGCCAGCAATAAGTATCGCTACGAGATGGTTCGGGGCCAGGTCGAACAAGAATTAGCTTCAGCCTTGTTGTTCTTGGCCGGTTTTGAAGAACGTCGCCAACTTCTTGAAGGCTCGCTGGCACGGGCCCAAGCACTGCAACCGATGAACCAGGCAGCTTTGGTTTCGGCCCTTTTTGGTATGCGAATCGTGAAGCTCGACGAAGCGGGAATTCGGTCTCGCCTAGGAGACCTCGACCAGGTGCTTGGGGTTCCAACTCGTAAAATTGGCCAAGAAGCTGTTGTGGCCGCCCACAAGTATCGGCATGAAGATCTGCTGCTATTACAAGACTGGCAACAGTCGAAGAATGCTTTGGAAGAAGCTGCTTACTATGCCAACCGTTATGGCTTCCCTTATTGGCAATGGGCCATACACGCTTGGCGGGGTTTGCGAGCCAATATTGCCGGAGACCTCGAGGCCGCCGAGCAAATAGCTCTTGAAGCTGCTGGAATGAGACCCGATGTTGCCGGTGCCGAGGCTTGTGTGGGTGTCAACCTGGTTAATATTCGCCTCTATCAAGGTCGGGTTCACGAAATGCTCGATTTGCTGGCCAGCGCGGTTGACGGATTTCCGTTGATCCCTTGTTATCGGGCCGTGCTAGCACTTTGCGCTATCGAAAGTGGTGACGAGAAGTTAGCCGAAGACTCTTACCGATTCTTTGCCGACCAGAACTTCACCAATCTGCCCATGGATTCGAACCAGTTTTTGGGGCTTGGAGTGCTTAGTCACGTAGCCGTGGAGTTAGGTGATCGTGCCGGTGGGGCGAAATTAGAAGAGCTTTTGCTCCCATTTAGAAACTGTTGGGTAACACTTAATTGTTATGGTGGCGGCGGTGCCCATTGGGGTCCTACCAGCCACCAGCTTGGTCGTTTGGCGGTACTCGATGGTCGCAAACGAGAAGCTGAACAACTTCTTGAAGAGGCATTGAGGGCAGCCGTGCGCGCAAATTCACCATTTGTTCAGGCCCGGATTGAAACAGATTTGACACTTCTGCGGCGCTCTTAGTTCAGGGGCGTCGGATCGCCGCTGGCTTTGGTACTGGCCAGTGGGGGACAATCACTAGCCAGCACCAAATAGGTGCAACTGTTTATTGGGTTTGGTACCCAATTCCAATCAGTTGCCAAAGTTAGCTGGCCGCCACAGCCAGTTGAGCTACTAAATAAGGCCGTGCCCGGTAAGTCCCAGTTTTTGACGAAGTTCTTCTAATTCCTCTTCGCGGCCGGGTAGAGGTGCTGGCGCGGTGAACATGCCGTCACTGGTCAGCTCTTCTACCACTTCTTCAGAGCGAGGGAAGGCTTCACCATAGGTGTTGAGCTGGAACAATTCCTCGAAAGGCAGTCGCGGCCGCTGGCCCCCAGCCTCCCAATTTTCTAAAGGGTAGCCAACTGTTTGCACCACCAAGACCCGGGCGGTTTCAGGCAGATTCAAGGCCTTGTGAATTTGCTCGGCCTTGCCGCCGAGGCAACAGGTGCCAAGCCCATCTTCAAAGGCCATGAGGGTAGCTTGAGCGATGCCTTGACCACCGTCCACCTCGCCCAAACCGGGTGCTTTAAGCGCTGGGCGAACCTTGTCAAAGAATGGAATAAGTTGCTCTTCTAGACCGGCATGCTTCTCTTCGCCGAAGCCCAAGGCGCCCACGTTTACTAGTTCGCGCAGACGATCGCCCTGGTGGTCGACCGCTTCGGTTTCTAAGTACCAGACGATAATCACCGGCGCGATACGAAGCTGCCAACCCACAATCAGCGCTTCCATAGAATCCAAAACTTCTTGGGGAGCGCTATCGCGCATTACCACTACGGCTCGCAGACTCTGGACGTTGCCCCAATGTGAGGCAATTCGAGCGGCTTCCAACATACGCTGGATTTTTTCCATCTCGACCGGACGGTTTGGGTCTAAGAAACGAATTGATCGCCGCCGACCGATAACCTCACGCAGCTCCATTGATGTTTTCTCCTGTTTGTAATCGTTGAAATTGGGTGGTTACTGAAAGAGTTTTTGGCCGCCAATAATGGCCAGTAGGTCGTTGCAACCGTCTTCAATCATCGAAGCGCGAGCGTCTCGCATAATTTTTTCGATGGGGTATTCACGAGTAAGCCCGTTACCACCAAAGATCTGAATAGCGTCACTGTTCACTTCGAAAGCGGTACGGGTTGAGAAGGTTTTGGAAGCGATGGAACGCTGCACCAATCCCGGTGGCTCGGTGGCATTTAGGGCCACGGTTTGGCGCGCTAGCGCCCTGGCCGCTTCAACCCGCGCGAACATTGAAAACATTCGGCTTTGCACACTTTGGTGCTCGGTGATGGGCTTCCCACCTTGAGTACGATTTTTGGCGTAATCTAAGGCCAGCTCGTAACCAGCACGGGCGGTTCCCACAAAGGTGCAGCCCATAGAGGCGTTGGCGCCAGTCAAAATGGTTTCCACAGCCGTGGTGTAAAGCTCGGGGCTGACCACCATGTAGCGACCTGGAATCCGAACCTGGTCAAAATGGATTTCACCTTGGTTTAAGGCCCGCTGGCCTAACTTATCGAGCGGCTTACCCCGCGAAACCCCTGGTAGATCTAATGGCACTACTGCCACACCGCCATGAGCGAAACCTTTGTCACCGTCGATAGTGCAATAAAGGGTGGCTACGGTTGCGATCGTTCCGTTTGAGACCCACGCCGATTTGGAACCGTTGATGATGTAATCATCGCCATCTCTAGTTGCGATTACGTTCGCCCGCACATTGCCGTCGTTCCAGTGGGGTTGGGTGAAAGCTAGCGAGTCGCTGCCATGGTCGGCTTCGGTTATGGCCCAGCAGCCAATTTCAGTGGAATTTTCAGTTAAATAGCGGTCAGCTAATTCAAGGTCTTCAGTTAGAGCGGCAAAGGTTTTGTGAAAGTTAGCTACGCCAAAGCTGATGGCCAAACCCGAGTCACCCCAACCGAATTCTTCGCTGATGCGAGCATTGAAAATAGCTTGATCGACGGGGTCCCAATCGGCTTGGGGTAATCGCAAGGAACTGATATCTAGTTGGCGATAGCGTTCGAACGCTTCCCACAGCGGTGAACCCGCCGCGATCACATCGGCCGGGTCGTGCATCCGGTCGAGCTCTTGTCCAATCGGTCGCATGACCTCTGCGGCGAAGCGATGAACATTACTAACGAACTCGTTCTGCAAATCTCGGTCAGAAATTGAGGTCTTAATATTCGTCTGATTCATGCTGCTACCTGCACTTTCGCACTTTTGTGTGCTACTTCGAATGGGTGCTGCTCGATAATAACAGTTATTATGGCAGGTGGCACGTGGTATACAATGTACAGCTGTAGCTGCGTGTGTCACGTGGCTACGAACACCAACCACCCGTACTTCTCGAGCAGGGGGAACCAAATGACAAACGACCAGGTTGTGGTAGCCGGAGTCGGAATGACCAACTTTGGCAAGTTCTTTGACCGTGGTCTGAAGAGTTTGGCCGCCGAAGCGGTGAGTGGCGCGCTCAAAGATGCCGGTGTGGGGGTCGGCGACATTGAAGTAGCGGTGGTGGGTAACGCGGTGGCCGGATTAATAACGGGCCAGGAGATGATTCGCGGTCAGGTGGTACTGCGCGAAATTGGCATTGGGGGAATACCGATTTTCAACGTTGAGAATGCCTGTGCCTCAGCATCCTCGGCGTTTCATCTTGCTTGGCAACAAGTTGCAACCGGTCAAGTAGACGTAGCGTTGGCGTTGGGGGTCGAAAAGCTAACGCATGCCGATAAGGCCGTCTCATTCCAGGCCTTCAACGCCGCGGTCGACGTTGAAGGCCTGGCCGCGCTCAAAGAGTCTCTTGCGGCCTCCGAGGCTGCCGCCAATCCCAATGCGGGTTCAGCGGGTAGCGGATCGGGGGGCAACAAATCGATGTTCATGGACATTTACGCCGCTGGTATCAGGCGTCATATGGACGCCTACGGCACCACCGCCGAACAAATGGCCAAGGTCGCGGTGAAGAGCCACTACAACGGATCACTTAATCCTCGGGCGCAATATCGTGATCGCTACACGGTGGAAGACGTTCTGGGCTCTCGCTTAATTGCCTACCCACTAACCCTTCTTATGTGTTCACCCATCGGCGACGGTGCCGCCGCAGCAATTCTAATGTCACCCGAATACGCCCGATTCCGGGGTATTTCAGGGCCGAGGGTGGCAGCTTCAGTGGTTCGATCGGGTCGATTGCCGGGAAGTGATGAGGCTATGGCCGATGCCCGTGCGGTGGCAGCGGCTTATGAAATGGCTGGTTTGGGGCCCGAAGATATCGACCTAGCTGAGGTGCACGACGCCACCGCAGCGGCCGAGCTGACCGCCTATGAAACTCTCGGCTTTTGCGGTGAGGGCGAAGGGGGCCGCTTGATCGACGAAGGGGTTACCGCTCTCGGTGGTGCTAAGCCGGTGAATACTTCGGGTGGTCTGGTTTCGAAAGGTCATCCGGTTGGAGCATCGGGCATTGCTCAGATATGTGAAATTGTCTGGCAACTTCGCGATGAAGCCGGTGAACGCCAGGCCGAGGGTGTGCAGGTGGGCATGACGCAAAACGGTGGCGGTTCGCTTGGAAACGACGCCGCGGCCCAAGCGGTGCACATTCTTACTAATAATTAATAATATGCCGACAGTTTGCCAACCTATTTAATGTAAGTCGGTTGGTGAATTGCGCTGGAATAGGTGATTGTCGGTTTATCCGTTGGTTTATTGAAGGAGGGGTTAATGAAACCAGTTGAGGGCACAGTAGGTGCAACGCTGCTTAATGCAAAAGCACTACGTGGTGATGATCCATTTCTAGTCTTTGGCGAAGATACTTATAGTTACGCCGATACCGAGCAAGAATCAGCTAAAGCGGCGGCTGGCCTGCGTGAGCTTGGCATCGAGCGGCACGCACATGTCGGCATGATCATGCCTAACTCGCCTGAGTTTCTGTGGTCGTGGTTCGGCGCTGCTCGAATTGGGGCCCCGGTGGTGCCCGTTAATACCGCGTTGCGTGGCGACGGACTGGTACATATCCTCGATCATTCCGATGCGGAAAGCTTGATCGTTCACGCTGAATTTCTCGACCGCTTCTTGGCCGTACGTGACCGTCTGCCGAAGCTGAAGCGGGTGATTGTTGTTGGGGGTGATGGCCATAGCACGCATGGCGACGACATCGCCTGGGAAAAGCTAATCGCCAATGTTTCGAACGACATCGACGATGTAGATGACAGTTCAATTTCACCCACCGACCTTATGATGTTGATGTACACATCGGGCACCACCGGGCTTCCCAAGGGCGTAACAATTCCCCAGGTCAGCGGCAGTGGTGGTTCATCCAGTTTACTGACTATGGCGGGGTTAACCCCCGAAGACGTGTTCTACACCTGCCTGCCGCTGTTCCACGCCAACGCGGCCTTGATCTCGGTTTGGGGCACCTTTGGTTTGGGCGCTCGATTGGTATTGAGCCCCCGATTTTCAGCATCTCGATTCTGGGACGAAATTCGTCATTACGGCGCTACGCAATTCAACGCCTTGGGCGCCATGATGCCCATCCTCTATAAACAACCCGCCAAACCCGACGACGCCGATAATCCTTGCCGCATAGTGCTTTCCGCCGCTTGCCCTAAAGAAATTTGGGAAGACTTCGAACGCCGTTTCGGGGTGAGTATCGTCGAATTTTATGGCACGGTTGAAGGTGGCATGACCATGGCCGGTCCTGACGCACCCATTGGCTCCATAGGTAAACCTTTGCCAACCAACGAAATGCGGGTGGTTCGCGATGACGACACTGATTGCGATGCTTTTGAAGTGGGTGAGTTGATTTCCCGTCCTGTAGGTGGGCGGCCAACGGTTCAATATTATAAGAACCCCGATGCCACGGCAGAAAAAACTAAAGGTGGTTGGCTTCGTTCCGGTGATAATGCCTATTTCGATGATCAGGGTTATTTGTGGTATTCCGACCGTAAGAAAGATTTCATGCGAAGGCGAGGGGAAAACATTTCTTCGTTCGAAGTTGAAAAAATTCTGAACAAACACCCCGACGTTTTAGAAAGCGCGGTTTATGCCGTTCCTTCAGAACTAGGTGAAGACGAGGTCATGGCAGCTTTGGTGATGCAGCCAGGTGCCAACTTGGACCCTTTGAGCATCATGGCGCACTGCGAAGAGCACATGGCCTACTTCATGGTGCCAAGATACCTGCGAGTGGTGGATGAGTTCGAGAAAACCGGAACACACCGAGTGCAGAAACAGTCACTGCGCGAGGTAGGAATCACCAGCGAAACCTGGGATCGTGAGGCCGCTGGATATGAACTTAAGCGTTGAACTCCGCACGCTAAGCCATGCCATAGACGTTAGAGGTGAACGTTCATAAGCAAAGTAGATGGGGGATATATGAAAAGAATGTTGGGTAGCAGGTCGAGCCAAGCCTTAAGCGCCTTGGTGCTGGTGCTAGTGCTAGCTCTGGTGGCGACTGCTTGTGGTGGTAACAGTAACGACAACTCACAAGGATCAAATTCATCGACCACGGTCGACCCGACGGGAAATGAAACCACAAGCCCCGGCACCGAGAGCGGAGATGAAACCGAAGCTAGCTATGGGGGAGCGATTTCGGTCGGGTTACGGGCTGAGACCGCCAACTGGATTCCCGGGGAAGCAGTGGGTACCGGTGCCTTGATGGTCGCCCTCTCTATATACGATCCCCTGGTGTCATTAACGGCTGATGGCGACTTCGAACCGTTCTTAGCCGAGTCAATTGACCACAACGATGATGCCTCGGAATGGACCGTGACCTTGCGTGACGGGGTTCTCTTTGCCGACGGCTCGCCTCTAGATGCCGAAACTTTGAAGTGGAACTTCGACACCATCCACCATCGCGAGGGTTCTCGCACTCTAAGCACACTCACTAATGCTGGCGTGCTGGATATGGAAGTTGTTGATCCACTAACCGTGCGTTATCTACTCGATGGTCCAAACGCCGGTTTCCCCGATGTTTTGCGTGGCGCCGTGGGCTGGCCAATTTCCAGGTTGGCCTATGAAGCCGACCCCGAGGGCTACGGTCAGAACCCCGTTGGCACCGGTCCTTTCGTAATGACCGAATGGATTCGCGACGACCGAATTGTGGTGAAACGGAACGAGAACTACTGGTTCAAGGCGGCCAACGGCGATCAGCTGCCCTATCTCGATCAAATCACTTTCCGACCGATTCCCGATGAGAACAGCCGTACTCAAAGCTTGGCCTCAAACGACCTGCAAATGATTCACAGCTCGCGGGGCAGCTTCATCAAACAGATCATCGATCTTGTCGAGGCCGGGCCATATGAATACAACCTGCACACTGGTAACACGGCGGCGGCCACCTATTTGAATGTGTTGGTGCCTCCATTTGATGACACCCGGGTGCGTCAGGCGTTGGCTTATGCCAGCAATATGGACGCCATTGCACAGATTCTGGGCGACGATGGGCTGACCGAACCCACCTTTCAGTTATTTAGCACCGACAGTCCTTGGTATTCACCGGCTGCTGACGCCGCCTATCCCGAAGCCGACGGTAGAAACCTTGACGCTGCAATCGAGCTGCTAGATGCGTACCGGAATGATCCTAACCGGTCCGATGGTAAAGCCGTGGGTGCCGCTCTCGACCCCATAAAATATATGTGTCCAACCGATCCTGTACAGGTGCAGATGGCAGCGCTGTATCAAGGATTGTGGGATGACCTTGGTGTCGAGGTGAAGGTTGACACTGTAGATGAGCCAACTTTGGTAAGCCGCTTTGTTGGGTCGGCCGACACCTCACCACCCTTCGTAGGCGACTACGACACTAGTTGCACCTATATCTCCGGTGGGGAAGGTGACCCCTTCACCGCCATTGCCGGTGCCTTCGGGCCGGTGGCGACCACCCCCGGTAATATCACCAACTTCACCGACCCGCGTATCGACGATCTGCTCGAAGACCTCAAGTCCACCGTCGATCTGGCTACGCGTAAAGAAATCGTTGAGAAGATCAGCATCATTGTGGCCGAGGAAGCCCCCATAATTTGGGCTTCAAAAACACCCACCATCGTGGCCTACAGCAACAAACTTCACGGCGTTAAAGACTGGAGGTTACCAAGTGGCGAGCTGGGCAATGGCACTCCAGTAGGAGATGCTCGGTTCCACCAGGTCTTTATCGCCAAATAGTGTCATATGGTCCCTCTGAGCTAGCTCTATTGGTGGTAGGCAGCTAACCATATGACCTGTTACGCCGAGGCGGTCATCCCCTGTACTATGTACAGCCGTGAACCGTCTCGGCGTTAACAAACATTTTCACCACGTTCGTGGCCCAAGTCGTGAGCGTCGCATTGTTGAGTTGAGCGTTATAGCGCGGTCTTGCTGGTCGCCATCTTGAGCACGCCACGCCGAAACTTTGGTCTCGATTCGTTGCGAGGCTTGGCAGTGGTGGCCGTTCTGGCTTACCACCTGGGCTTCCTAAGCGGGGGTTTCCTAGGCGTAGACGTGTTCTTCGTGCTGTCAGGGTACCTTGTGACCGTCCTGGCGCTTAGAGAGAAAAGCACGACCGGAACGTTCAATGCCAAGCAATTCTGGCTACGACGCTTCAAACGCTTAGCCCCAGCTGTTTTTGTGGTGGTACCCACAGTATTGCTGGGTGCCTACTTGCTTGGCTGGGAGCGGTCTGGTTTCAAGAGCTTGGGTTGGGATGCCACGGCCACTCTTGGCTGGTGGGCCAACTGGCGACAAGCCTACGGTGCCGACACCGGTTATTGGGGTGGTGCCCCATCGCTGTTTCGCCACACCTGGAGCCTTTCGGTCGAAGAACAGTTTTATCTGGTGTGGCCTCTCTTGTTGCTAGCGGCTTTCGGTATGGCGTCTCTAATGCAATCGTTCATTGGGAAGCGGCGCCTTCGCTTAGATGATCGCTCACAATTCGCCGACGAAACTGGCCCCAGTGGTGCTGCTCAGCTGAGTGTGGGTACCAGTGCCAAAGCAGGCGTCAGCATTTCGGCGGCACCAAAGGTGGGCATTACCGACGAAAATGGCATGCGCAAGTCGGCGGCACCAAGGGTGGGCATTGCCGTGGCCTGGGTAGCAGCGGCCGTGGTAGCCACTTCGGCTACTTGGATGTTGTGGTTGTCGCACCAAGTAGCGCCCGGTGGATTTAACCGCATCTACCTGGGCACCGACACTCGCATTTTCGCTCCCGCTTAGGTGCACTTTTGGCGGTTGTTTGGCCATTGGATCGACAAATCACTAGGCGGACATCTAAATCAGCACTCCGAGTCGCGGCGCTTGGCTCGGCTCTGGTGGTGATTTGGCTCATGACCAAGGTTGAGGTTTTCGACCCAGCTCTTTATCGCCACGGGGTGCTGCTGCTCGTGGCCGCGTTGAGCGCGGTCATGCTGGTGGGTTTTTCAACCTTGCCCCGGGTTGATCCGTTGACCAGCTGGCTAGGTCGCCGCTCTTATGGCATCTACTTGTGGTCTTGGCCGATTCAACTTTTTGTCAGTGACAAGTGGCCCTATGCCAGCCAGACCGTGGTGGCCTCAATAGTTGTCGCCATATCGTTGATCGCTGCTGAAATTTCCTGGCATCTAGTTGAATACCCTGTGCAGCGTGGTGTGCGGTGGGCACGGTATTCCACCAACCGACGCCGGGTTGGCGCAGTTATGGCGCTCGCCAGCTTGGTGGCAATCTCGGCGGTGTTTACAACTTCGACGGCCCGATTCGGTTTGCCCCAGGTTCCCGATGACCTGCACCTGGTGACAGCGGCCCTTGCCGAGGGTGGTACCACGTTAGATTCCAATGGTCACGGCCTACCCACAGAAATGTCTGATGATTCCGTCAGTGCTGACCAGGTGGTATTGCTGTACGGCGACAGCGTGGCTCTCACTATGTATGAGTACTTCCCTTGGGGCGACCCGCCTGACAATATTGTCTCGGTGATTGGCCGTGCCGACATTGGCTGTGGGCTCCTAGCGCCCCTCAAATACGAATTTCCCTATGTCGGTATTTATGCTTCGGTAACTCGTGAACACTGTGTTAACAACGATGCGTGGTTTGCAGGTGGATTAGCGCTTCATCCTAATGTTGTTGTCTTGATGCCGGGGGCCTGGGAATGGTCGGAAGCGCGTTCACCAAGCGGCGAAATGATTGAATCTCAATCTCCACAAATGGCAGCCTTGCTGGCCGCACGAATTGGGGAACTGGCTGGACGTGCCGATGCCGCCGGTGCGCGCACCGTGGTGCTGCCGTGGGCATGCCCCGGACATCGTGATGATCTGCCACAGCGGCGTGAAGCTTCTTATATCAGATGGATAAACGATGTCTTAGAAGGTGCAGTGGCCGACGTCGACCATCTGCCAATTGAAATGGCCAAACTTCCGCCGGGCGTGTGCCAGGGCGATGACCCGGCTGGCCGCCCAACCAGTGCCAAGAATGATGCGTTCAGGAACGAAATCCATGTGCGTGACGCTGCGGGTGGCAGGTGGGCTTGGCACCACTGGATTGGGCCCTCCATTGCCGCGACTGGTGCTCTCTAGAGGGTAGAGTGCACGAATGTCTGATCTCCAAAAACCTGTTGTTGAAGTCAATTCGTCCGATAACCCGCCCGATCAATTGGTGTTGGAAGACCTCAATGTTGGCGACGGTGCCGAAGCCAAACCCGGTCAACAAGTAGAAGTTCACTATGTGGGTGTTGCCTGGAGCAACGGTGAACAATTCGACGCTTCGTGGGATCGCAACGATACCTTCAGTTTCGGGCTCGGCCAGGGTCAGGTTATTGCTGGCTGGGATGAGGGTGTTGCTGGAATGAAGGTTGGTGGCCGTCGACGCATCACCATTCCACCACATCTGGGCTATGGCGAATACGGTGCAGGCGGCGTGATCAAAGGTGGCGAGACCCTGGTTTTCGTGGTTGACCTACTGGGCGTCAGCTAACCCCGGCACCACAAGCCGCCATGGCGCCGGATCCATGTCATGGTCTGCGGTTAGGTGGTGCTTACTCGCCACGATCTTGTTATGAGTTTTCTTCGCTAAGCGCATCAAACTCATAACAAGATCAGCAGAAAGTTGCCGTGCTAACCCTTGAGCACGACCTCAGGAGGTTGAGGCACCACCGCTGGACGCTCATAGATCAGCGGCACACCGTCGAACATGTCGAAGTTGATGGTCAAGCGGGTCTTGGTACACGTGTAGCTTCCCGAACCCGATGGCGTAATTATTTGGCCCGGACCATCCATAACTACGGTCATGCCGTCGCTTTCGCTGATATGGACATTGGGGTCGGTGTAACTCTTGTAATCCTCTTGATCGGTGCGCGATGCGAAATCGATGACAGCGATGTTCCAAGCGGTAAAGATCTTGCCGTCAGCGCTGTAATCGAGCCCCTGGACCCAGCGCATGAAATACGAAATGTCCAAGTTTCCAGCCGGGTTCTTGAAATGATATCTAGTTTCAAAATCATCTCCCCACGTGAACGCTCGGCCGTCGCCTTTGAAATGGATGAAGTAGTCGCCGATGAAGCGAACTGTGGAACCATCGAGCGATAGGCCTTCGTTGGTCACCATCTTCAAAATGGCCTCTGAATAGGTGTCATTGACCAAGGTCCAAGTGCCGCTTAAGCAGGCATCGCATGGATAATGTTCAATCTTGGAAACTTCAAACTTAAACTCGTGTTCGTCGGTGGTCGTGGTGGTTACAGCAGCCAATATGGAAAGTGGATCATCACATGGGGTTCGGATTGTGGGAAGTAACCCGCTCCAGGCGTCGCGGTTCATTCGTTCTTTCACCGGTGCTAGGTGTGCAGCTCCCTTGGAGGTGGTCACATCTTCTTGTTCAAATAGGTGAGCCTTCTTATATCTGATTCCGTGGCGTGCTGCGACGAAGGGTTGAACCTTGACGGTAATAGTTTTGCCTTCGGCAGGCTCTGGTAAATTAATACCGTGGGAACTTGCTGGCACCGGTCGGCTGTAGGTCGGCACCCCAACGGTGATGAGGTCGATCGTGAAACGCTGAAAGCGTTCAGCTATTTCTGGGTCTTTTCGCAGAGCGTTCAGACCTTGGGGCAACAATTCGGCCTGTAAGTTCCACACATGTTTAGGTGAATGCTCATTCACCAGAAACATCCACCAAACCCAAACTTCATAGCTCATTTGATCGAGAGCGGTGTGAACCGAGCGTTTCATAAAATCGCCCATCAACTTACGTTCCACACCGCCGTCAGGAACGATCAGGTGTGAGAACATCTCGGCCATAGCTTCGACGATCCAATTGTTTTAGCGTTTATGTGTTCGGTTCCGAACGAGGCAAATTGTTGACAGTGCAGCTGTTCGTGCGCGACTACCTGGTTGAATTCCCGTTATAGATCATGCTTTGCCGCGTAGAACTCGCCGGTAAACATTGAGATCATGCATTGCTCGCCCATGAGGTCTCGGTCGCGGTTTATGGCAACGCCAAGAAGGCCCGGGTTTCGCGCTTCGGTTATAAGTAAGACTGAATCCATGTTTTCTCCACCCCAATCTGTGGTGGTTTCGACGGTTTCTTGCATTACATCGAGGGCCGATTAAGCTAGTGAACGAAGTGGCGAAGGAAAGATGACCTTCAGCTCGACGCTGTTTACGTCTCGGGAAATAACCTGCCAGCAATCAACTTTGGTCCGAGGGTCAACGTCATCAAACATATTTAGCGCCGGTTTAACGCAGTCCTCATCAGAAACCCGTACCAGCCGACCGGTGTTTACAGTGAGGTACCCGTCTGGGCCATCGGCTTCATGTAGCCCATTTGATGAGCTAACAGCCTTTAGCTGGCTGGCCATTTCTCGCGGAGAATCGCCATCAAGTGCGGCACGGCCACGTAGGGAACCGGCCTCCTCAAGGTGGTCTTGATGCGAGACGCTTGCCGATTCAGACCCTTCATCGACATTAAATTCGGAGGGGAAAAGTTTGTGAACCGGCGGCAACACAATGTTTAGAAGGCGGCGCAGCTCATCTTTTTCGGCTTGCGATATGTTGTTACTATCTAGCAGCTCGAAGCCCAGCTGGGTGACTTCGGTGAAGCTGTGATGAATGACGTCATCCCAAACGTCGATCGTCTCTGCGGGCAGCTCTCCAATCAGAACCTGTAGCACGGTGGTGGTGCCTTCTGCCCAGCCCCACACACCCGTTTCGGCACCTTCGGTGATCAGCTCTTCGAAGGAAACATAACGTGTGCTGGTGTCATCGGGGTACGGGTCGTCGTCGACGTCGGTGTGTAGGTCGGTGTCGTCGTCATCATCATCATCAAAATTAACGATTTCAACCGTTGATGATCGGGTGCCAAATTTATAGCGGACTAGCGAGTTGGTGTCGCTTGGTGTGTCGGTGGAACCCGGTTGGCGAGTTTCTGACGCGTCTTTTGAATCGTTGGCGTTGGTACACCCAAAAGCTACGAGGAATATCAACACCAATAAGAGGCTTCGTAACCAAGCTGTCAGCCGCCATGAGGCGTAAACGTTGTGGATGTCAGACCTCATGCGCCGGGACCTTAGACCAAAGTCGAGATGGCTGCGCCAAAAGTGGTTACTAGGTGATAAGCAGGCAATACGTGTGAGGTGCGATTAAGCATCGGCGTTCACCACTGCTATGGTTCTCGCCAATCAGATGGCTTTCGAACCAACCGGCGCAATTCCAATGGAAGGGCTGCGTTGTTGGTGACTGTAGCGAGCAGCTCTTGGGCTGATTCGCTTGGTGAATATGGTTCTTATCGGTTTTGGGGTGCGGGGGCGAGGCCCGGCAAACCCGGGTGGATGCTGTACAGGTTCATCGAACAAGATGACCTTTCATGACGGGAGCAAGATCACGGTGATCATCACAAATCGCAAACAAAGTTGTGCCAGGCGTAACAAGGCAGCAATGACCTCACGGAGTTTTGCCGTGGTGGTTGTTGCATTGATGGCCTTGGCCGCAGCCTGTGGTTCAGGCTCGGGTGAGGAAGCAGAGGCGAGTCGCAACAGCACGACTACTACTGCCAACACGTCAACGTCGCAAGGATCCACCAGCTCGACCATTCATCATGGTGAAGAATGCGCCGAGTTGGACGAAATCGCTGAGATTCTGGGTGGCCCGGTAGTGGATTCAGTAACCGGCGGAGCTGAGTTTGGACTAGCGGCCGATTTGGGTTTCGATGACGACGACTCGGTTGAGGCAGTCGAATTGGGATACACCTTCAGCGGCTGTGCCTACAGCCTTGCCGACTTGGATAATTGGGGCGAAGTGGCGATTGTGCGCATTAGTTCCGACGCTTTCGATTCCACCGATTTGTACGACGCGTTGGCGGTGCGAGCCGAACAGCTCGCGGCGAAAAATGGTTTCAACGCCATAGATGACTTCGAGCATGAGGCCTATAAAGACGGTCAAGGGGTGGTGCTTTTAACGGGCGAAGCCATGGTCTTCGTGACATTCGAGCCCACCGTGGCTGGCGATTCTTACCAAGAGGCTTTCTTGCTTGCGAAGCTGGTCGAACAGCTCGGTTTAGTCGCCACCGATGCCCCGCTTGAATGTGAAGAATTAGCTCAAACCGTGTCGCAAGGTTTTGGTGAAGTTGTCGATACCCGAGCGTCGGGTGGGGCGTCTTCGATCGACGAGTTGAGCTTTGACCATTGGGCATGTGAATTTCGGTTTGATGATGCGGCCAATGAATTTGATGGGGTAGGCACCGTTCGAATTAGCCAACCCCACTATTGGGATGATTGGGTGACCGCCAAGCAAAACTCTCCGTTTACAAGAACGTTTGTTGAACATCGTTTAAACGGCCTCGAGGCCTTTGATACCGGTCATGAACTGTTCGTTAACCACCCAGACAGTCCGATTCGTATTACTGCTACCGGCGACGATCTCTCACTTGGTGCGACCGAAACTCGGCTAGCGATTGCCCAACTGGTCGCCATCACTGACTAGTGGCCGCTTGTTTGGTGTCTTCGTTCCCGATCTTGTTATGAGTTTTCTTCGCTAATCGCACAAAACTCATAACAAGATCATCTCCGGGTTCCGTGTGAACAGTTTGCCGGGTATTCTCGGCAAACCCGGTGAGGACAGGAATGAAAAGCGCTATAACTCCATGAAAAGCACTACAACTCGGCTGACTATCCAAGGGCTTGAAATAGAGCTCGTTCGAAAAAGTATTAAGAATCTACACATTCGTGTCTACCAGCCTGATGGCCGGGTGAAGGTGTCCTCACCCCGAAATCTGCCCAATGCCGAAATTCATCGGGCTGTGGTTAACCGTATGGCATGGATCCGTGAGCAGCAGAACCGTTTCCGGGCGGCCCCGGCACCGTGGGTTCCCCAATTTGTCACTGGTGAAACGCATTTCGTTTGGGGTGTCGAACGTCAACTAGATCTGGTGGAACGACCTGGTCGAGCTCTGGTTGAACTAAAAGATGGGTGGCTGTGCCTTGGAATCCCCCCGGGTTCCGATGCCACTAAACGCCAAAGGGTGCTGGAAGACTGGTATCGCCAGCAACTTAAAGATGTTATGCCTGATGTAGTGGCTAAATGGGAGCAACGGCTGAATGCCCCGGTGGCCGAATGGCGTATTCGGCGTATGAAAACTCTGTGGGGGTCTTGCAGCATTCGAGCTCGTCGAATTTGGCTAAGTTTAGAACTCGCGAAAAAGCATCCGCACTGCTTGGACTATGTAGTGGCGCATGAGATTGCTCACCTGTTGCAACGTAACCACGGACCGGCGTTCGATGCCATCATGACGAGCGTCTTGCCAGAATGGCGCGATCGGCAGCGCTTGTTAGAAACGCCGACGCCCGCTTCTCCGGCATCGTTGCGGCCAACATTGTTTAATCCACACATTCGCCAAGAATCCGGTTCCAGCTATAAGTGGTTCGTTGCTTGATTCGCCTTGATCTTGTAGTGACTTTCAAGCGGATAGCGCATCAAACTCAATACAAGATCGGAAAACGTCGTGTTTGGCGACAGGTCGCCACCAGATCGTCTAAGGTGCAAGGTACTCGTACTAATCGAGTCACAGGGGGGGCCTGTGGGATCCAAGGAACTATCGCTCTGGTTTGATGCCGGGTTCGTAGTTTTGGCATTGCCGGGTGTCTCTTCACAGCGAGAGTTTCGCTCACTGAGATGAGGTAAAACTTATGACCGACCAAGCGCTACTCGACGCCGCGTCCGAGGGCATGGCTCTTGCTTTCTGGGCCGAGCGACAGCCTGATTTGCCAGCCGTAATCTCCATCAACGGCGATCGTACCTTTGCTGAATTGAATGCCAATGTGAACCGGCTTTCGCGTGCCCTGCGCGAACGAGGGGTGGAAGATGGTGACTCGATGGCGGTCATGATGGCTAATCGCCCAGAATTTTTCGAAGCCGTTCAGACAGCGCAGCGAATCGGCATGCGTTATACCACAATTAATTGGCATCTTACTGGGGAAGAAGCTGGTTACATTCTGAATGATTGTGAGGCCAAAGTCTTTGTGGCTGATGCAAGATTTGCCGGTACGGCTGCCGAAGCGCTGACCTATGCCCCGAATGCCACCATGCGTATCTCCGTTGGGGGAGAAATCGAAGGTTTTGAGCGCTTAGAAGAGGTCATCGCGGGGGTGGAGGGTTCCGACATAGAGAACCCAAGCCCAGGTGTTCACATGCTATATACCTCGGGCACTACTGGGCGACCCAAGGGCGTTTCGAGAGAGCGAACCCCCGACGTGGCCCGAGACATGGCGTTGCTATTTTTGGAAGGCACTGCTCAATACAAAGCGGGTGAATCGGTGAATTTATGTACCGGGCCGCTTTATCATGCTGCGCCGCTGTACCAAAACCTTAATGCCCCGATGATTTGTGGTGTGCCCGTGGTGATGATGGATGGTTGGGATGCCGAAGAAACATTACGACTAATCGATGAGCATAAAATTACGCACACTCATATGGTACCCACCATGTTTCATCGGCTGTTGTCGCTGCCAGAGGAGGTACGTAATAAATATGATGTTTCTTCACTTGAATATGTGAATCATGGCGCGGCGCCATGCCCAGTTAGTGTGAAGCAGCGGTTAATCGAGTGGATCGGTCCGGTGGTATATGAATATTATGCGGCTACCGAAGGCGGTGGCACTACGGTTGACAGCTATGAATGGCTTACTAAGCCTGGCACTGTGGGCAAACCGCCCACCGATGATCACGTGGTTATTCTGGACGAGGCCGGAAACAAGGTTGGTGTCAACGAAACCGGCACTATATACCTCAAAGCACCCGAAGTAGGACGCTTTGAATATTATAAGGATGCTGATAAGACAGCTCGTAGTTATAGTTATGGCTCGGGCGGTTATTTCACCCTGGGTGATGTGGGGTATATAGACGACGATGGGTATCTATTCCTAACTGATCGCGATTCCAACCTAATTATTTCGGGTGGCGTGAATGTCTATCCCGCGGAAGCTGAAGCCGAGCTGATCGCCCATCCAGCCGTTGGCGATGTGGCGGTGATTGGTATTCCTGATGATGAGTGGGGTGAGCTGGTAATTGCCATTGTTGAACCGCAGCCCGGGGTACAGCCGTGTGATGAGTTAGCGGCCGAATTGATTGCTTTTGTACGTGAGCGTTTGGCTCATTACAAGTGCCCTAGACGGGTTGAGTTTCGTGATGAATTACCTCGACATGACAATGGCAAATTGTATAAGCGGCTATTGCGTGACGAGTATCGCCAGGCCGCTTCGCCGCAAACCTCGTAGGCAACGCGTGTAAAGAATTTAGCCACCAATAGGTTTCTTTGCTGCGAGGCGGGTATGGCTCTAAGGAATTAGAAGCTTCGCACAGCCCTTTGTGGCAGGGACCTTCGAATGAATGAAGAGGCACAAATGACTGATCAAGCGCTACTCGATGCCATCGGGCAGGGAATGACTGTGGCTTATTGGGCCGCTCGCCAGCCCGACGTGGCCGCCATTATTTCTGAGAGTGGAAACCGTAGCTTTGCTGAGTTGAACGCAAACATTAATCGTCTGGTGAGGGCCTTGCGCGACCGTGGCGTCGACGCAGGAGATTCGATGGCGATAATGATGGCCAATCGACCTGAATTTGCCGAATCGAATCAAGCCGCACTGCGAAGCGGACTTCGATACACAACAATTAATTGGCATCTAAGTGGGGAAGAGGCCGGCTATATTTTGAACGATTGTGAGGCCAAGGTTTTCGTAGCCGACGTTAGATTCGCCGATGCCGCCCAGGAAGCCTTGCAGCACGCGCCTAACGCAACGGTATGTATTTCAGTTGGGGGCGAGATTGAAGGATTTGAAACCTTTGAGTCGGTAATCGAAGGCCAGGATGGCAGTGACGTCACCGATCCTGAAATCGCTAGTCAAATGCTCTATACCTCGGGCACCACTGGGCGGCCAAAGGGAGTGTCACGAGCACGGTCATCCGATGTGGCGCTGCAGCAGGCCATAAGAATTTTGGAGGGACCGACCAACTATGTGCCTGGTGAGTCAGTTCACCTGGTGACTGGTCCCCTCTATCACGCCGCCCCATTGGGAATTTCATTAAATTCCTCGTTAATTGCTGGTGCTGGCGTGGTGCTGATGGACGGCTGGGACACTGAGGGAGCGCTGGCTTTGATTGAAAAACACCAGGTCACGCACAGTCACATGGTGCCAACCATGTTTCATCGCATGTTGTCGTTACCTGAAGAGACACGCCAGAGATACAACCTGTCGTCACTAAGGTATGTGAACCATGGAGCTGCGCCATGCCCGGTGAGCGTGAAGCAACGCTTGATCGAGTGGTTAGGCCCAATTGTGCATGAATATTATGCCGCTACTGAGGGCTCGGGCACCACGGTAGATAGTCATGAGTGGCTAACAAAACCCGGTACTGTGGGCAAGCCCCCGACCGATGATCATGTGGTAATTCTCGATGAGAACGGTGAGGCCGTGGGCGCTAATGAAACCGGCACTATATACCTCAAAACACCGGAAGTGGGCCGTTTTGAGTATTACAAAGATGCTGATAAGACTGCTCGCAGCTATAGCTATGGTTCAGGGGCGTATTTCACCTTGGGTGACATTGGTTATATGGATGAGGATGGCTATCTCTTCCTCACCGACCGTGATGCCAATCTCATCATTTCGGGTGGTGTAAATATCTATCCAGCCGAGGCTGAGGCCGAGTTGATTGCCCATCCGGCGGTTGGCGATGTGGCGGTGATTGGTATTCCAGATGATGAGTGGGGTGAGCTGGTAATTGCCATTGTTGAGCCGCAGCCCGGGGTGCAGCCGTCTGACGAGCTAGCGGCCGAACTGATTGCTTTTGTACGTGAGCGTTTGGCTCACTACAAGTGCCCCAGGCGGGTTGAGTTTCGCGACGAACTCCCACGTCACGACAACGGGAAATTGTACAAGCGACTACTGCGGGATGAATATCGCCAGGCCGCTCGCAAGGCCGTTTCTGAAGGGTTGGCTCAATGAGGTGAACATCGGGAATATAGGCAAATAGTTGTTGAGGCGGATGTGCGTGGGTTGCCGTCAAATTGGATGAAGTTCACCGATTTAGGGATATGAAGTACTAGCTACATTAAGTGTAATGAGATAGGTAGAGATAAGTGTCATAACAAAATACAAACAATAACTGGGGGGAATAATGCGAACTAAAAATCGCAAAATTATAATGCTGTTCGGTGTCATAATGATCACCGGTATGTTGGCAGCCGCATGTGGCTCTAATGCCGACACCAACGGCGGTGCTCAAGCACCTGGGCCTGGGGGAGGCGGTGGTGATGAAGCGCCAGTGGATGAAGGCGAGCCGATATCAGGTGGGTTTTTAAAAGCCCACATGGTTTCTGATGCTGACACTCTTGATCCGCATGCTTCGGGTTCGTTCAACGTGCACGACCGGGTCGGGGCGGCATCGAATCGCCTGCTTAAGCCCGATATGGACCCGAAATATGAGTATGGGGAAGCTCCGCTCGTGGGCGATTTAGCAGAACGTTGGGAAATCTCGGACGACCAGCTTACTTATACGTTTTACCTGCGTGACGATGTCTTTTGGCATGATATTGCGCCGGTGAACGGCCGCCAATTTGTAGCTGACGATGTGCTGGCCACCTTCGAGCGAGTACGCGAGATGGGGCATCAATCGTACATGTTAGAAAACGTGGATTCTATCGAGGCGCCCGATGATTTTACGGTGGTGTTCAACCTTTCTGAACCGTTCGCACCATTACTCAACTATTTGGGTAATCACTTCATGTGGATAATGCCCCGTGAAGGTGTTGAGGGTGAATATGATGTGGCCAAAATGGTTATTGGCACAGGGCCATTCATAATGACCAAATGGGAACAAAACGTAACGACTGAGTATGTGGCAAACCCAAACTACTTTGAAGAAGGGATACCTCGCATTGATGGATTTTCTCTGCCTGTCATCGCAGAGACAGGCGCTAGGGTCGCCGCTTTTAGGGCTGGCGAGCTTGACTTAATCAGCTCTATTGACCCACGCGAGAAAGACTCGATCTTGAGTAGTATTCCAGGCTCAAGGCTGTATAGCTATTTAAGTTTCTCACCGACGAATCTTTACATAAATACTGCTGTTAAGCCATTTGATGATATTCGAGTACGCAAAGCGATGAGCATGGCGATTGATCGTGAAGCTGGTGCGGAAGCGCTGTTTAGAAACTGGAGTTACACCGGTCCGGTTAATACTCACTTAACCAAGTTTGCACTTCCACAAGAAGAACTAGCCGAGCTATTGCCCTACGACCCAGAGCGCGCCAAAGAGCTGTTGGCCGAGGCCGGATATCCAGACGGATTTTCCACCAAACTAATTGTGACGAATGGTTACGGTCCGGTCGTTGTTAGCGGGGCGGAATGGCTGGTTGCTGACCTTGCGGAGATTGGTATCAAGGTTGAACTCGAGCTACTCGACTATGCCACCTACTGGAGTAATCGCTGGAGCCTTCAGAATTACGAGATTGGTTACGGTCCGATCACGCCGTTTATGGAGCCTGACGAATGGCTGCGTAGCCAATTAGGAACTGGTAGCCCACGAAATTGGTTTGGGATTTCGTCGCCGGAGCTTGACGAGATGCTCGATGAGCAAATTTCGATCATGGACGAAGACGAACGCATCGAGAAAGTCCAAGACATTCAACGTTATGTTATTGAGAACATCATGGACCCCATTCCAACCTGGTTGGCGGTAACCGAACTTGTGCTCGGTCCAGACGTGCGTGGTTACCACTACCAGCCCCAATACGGGCTCAACCCGTACAAGTATCTGTGGTTGGACCGCTCGTAATTACGTTGATTGGCGGAATAACGATCTGTCGAACTTGTAGTGAGTTTCATGCGGATAGCGAGTAAAACTCACTACAAGTTCAAGCGCCACCAGTGGCGAACGCTGTCATGTGGAGTACCAGAATCACTGCTGACGAGCCTTGCCCACGGGTCTAAGTTGGTGGCCCGGCCATGTGCGCCAACGCATTTACGACTTCTGGATGTGTTCAACCAGCTGGTCAAGTACTGTGCCCCAACCACTTATGAAGCCCATATCGTCGTGCTGTTTACGTCCTTCGGGGTCTTGATGAATTGCCAATGCGCGATATTGGCAACCGCCAGAGGCGGTCGGTTGCAATTCGAGAATGGCGGTAAATGGCATCGAGCTAGGCTGTGGACGAAATCCGGTGCTAAGGGCCTCCGTCCATACCAAGCGTTGGTTGGGCACAATCTCTAGGTAGCAGCCAGTATTGTCGAATAGCTCTTCACCATCAGGCGAAGCCATGGCGGTGCGAAAGCCACCACCCGGTCGCAGGTCAATCTCACAAGTCGTTATGGAATATGGCCGAGGCGCAAACCATTCTTTGACTGACTCGGGATTGGTCCACGCCGCGAAAACGGCTTCGGGCGAAACGGGTACCTCCCGAATGAGTTCGAGGTCTAGTTGCGGGTTGATTGTGTAAGGAGTGAAACTCACGAATTCTCCGTTTGGTTGATTGCGTACTGGTCAAGCTGGTCAAGCCGTTGTTCCCATATTCGACGTTGGTCTGCAAGCCATCCTTGTGCGGCGGCGAGCCCTTTGGTGGAGAGGGCGTAAGTGCGAGTGCGACCTACTTTTGTCGATGTCACTAGACCTGCTGATTTCAAGATCGCGAGATGTTGAAGAAACGACGGCAATGCCATATCGAACGGTTCGGCCAGTTCCGAGGTGGTAGCTACACCTGAAACCAGACGTTCAATCACTTGTCGCCGAGTTGGGTCGGCAAGAGCTTTGAAGATCTTGTCGATCTCCACCAGACACTTAGGCATTAACCTAACTATTGCATGTCAGTAAAGAGTCGTCCATGGCGCCTCAACGGGTGGCCCTTCGAACTTGAGCTGGCCAATGGGGCTAAAGCTGAAATTTGATAATTCTGCACCGAGGGATGTGGGAACAGCGGAATGTGGGCCCCATGGAATCTGTGGTCGTTGGTGACTGATCCACCGAGAGTAGGAGTGGCTTAGCTTCGCGTCGGTCGGGAGATGCATGGCCGCGGTTGAGTGGCAGAGCTTCACGTCGGTCAGGGTCGGTCGAGTGTTTGTGGAGCGGTACGCGGTGCAAATGCATGCAAGTACAAGACAAGTTATAATACAAGTGTTATGCAAGTATGAGTGAGTCTTACTGTTGCGATTTTCATCGGTGTGGCGGCACTCGCCACCTCGGCTATGACTGCCATAGTTGGCTTCGGCGGTGGCATGGTGCTTATTGCCGTGTTGCTGGCATTCGTTGACCCTCAGGTCGCCATCCCAGTCCATGCCGCCATCCAGCTAATGTCGAATGGTACGCGCTCAATCATCAGATGGCACGAGGTGGAGTGGTGGATAGTTGTGCGCTTTAGCGCGCTTCTTCTTCCTTCTGGGGCGTTAGCCATGTTGCTAGCCACTAGCATCCCAACGCCGGTACTCCGGCTAGCAATCGCCGTAACCGTGCTGGCCGCCACCTGGGTGCCTGAACGCCTGGGGCAAGAGATTCGTAAACCCGGCACTGGCACATGGATTGCGACTGGTGCAGTCATAGGCGGCCTGAACATAATTGTCGGCGCTACAGGACCACTCCAAGCTCCGCTTTTTCGTTCAGCCACCAGCACCCGCATGGCCTTCGTCGGCACATTTGCCATGTGTCAAACCCTGGGACACCTCACGAAAATTGTTCTGTTCGGTGCCACTGGATTTGGACTTCAGGAAAATCTAGCTGCGATAGCGTTTGGTGCCGTCGGGGTTCTCATTGGAACACGGCTGGGTAGCAGCGTGCTGGATCGAATGCCTGAAGCTGGTTTCCAATATTTGTACTTAGTGTCAATTACTGCGGTAGCGGTGTACCTTCTCATTGACGCCGCGTTCCGCTTCTGAGCTGCCCCACTGGCTTTATTTTGAGAAGCTTTACGGCTTGGAAACAAACCGTTGAGCTGTTCCCTCGCTGTTCACTGTCTCGGTGAAATCTGTGGGGATTATCCGCCGCCAGAATGCAACAGCATCATCATTGCCTGGGATTTCTTCAAGTAACCACTCGCCTGGGAAGAGCCGGAAGATCTCTTGGGCCGCGATGGTACCTACGCCGTTGCGGCGATGTTTCCGCACGATGAAGAACTCGCCGAAACGGTGCGGAGTGCCAGCTCGCACCAATGCCAACCCGCCGATGTAACCGTCAACCCGGACTATATAAGGAAAACGGTTCTCACCTTCGAGCCAATAATGATCTAGATATGGGTAGCCAAATTCCCCGTGCAAGCCCAGCTCGCGACCGTCAATTTCTGAGAAATCATGTGAATTCAGCTCTAACAGACGCCGCACAATGGGCTTCTCGTCCACGGACGCCTGCGTCACCTCAACCTTCATTCGTGCCATTCTACGCGCCTTGGTTGACGAGCGGTGGGTGTGGTGAGATGTCTTGAATGAAACCGCAGCGAGTACACATCACGGGGGCAAGCGGCACCGGCACCACCACGTTAGGGCGTGCCTTGGCCAGCGAATGGTCGATTCCTCACGCCGATGTGGACGATTATTTTTGGGAACCTACCGAACCGCCATACACCACTAAGCGTGACCCGCACACTCGACTAGAGCTCATGGATGCCGTATTCGTCGGCCGCAAAGCATGGGTGCTTTCGGGCTCGCTGCTGGGTTGGGGAGAGGCCTTAATACCAAACCTTGATGCGGTAATTTTCTTAACCTTAGAACCCACTGAGCGCCTTGGCCGGCTTAAAGAACGCGAACGCCAACGTTATGGCGACCGTATCGATGCTGGTGGTGACCTAGAGGCTGCGACGTCCGAGTTTCTTAGCTGGGCCGCAGGTTATGACGACCCAAACTTTCTCGGTCGAAGCTTGGTGTTCCATGAAGACTGGCTATCGAAGTTGCCGTGTCCAATTCTTCGCTTAGACAGTGGCCGCTCAATTTCTGATTCTGTGGCAGCGATTCTTAAGTGGGAACCAGCCGAGCAACATCATCTGTGATCTGACAGTCCTCCAGCGGATCTTGTAGTGAGTTTCACGCGCTATGCGAAGAAAACTCACTACAAGATCACCCGATGCGGGTGCCAGAGCCGAATTCTCGATTCAAACGACTTGGATATGGCTGCCGGTGAGGCTCGGGTGCGGCCATCGAGGAAGTTGTAGCTAGGCCGAAAGAAATATTTTGGCTATAAGCCAGATAGCGAACCGTGGTGACATTGCGGACATATACAGGGTGACAGACATTTTGCCCAGGAGTCCTGATGACTGAACTCACCGATGCCGAGCTGTGGCACCGGGTCCGATCTGGCGACGCCGAGTCGTTCGGTGACCTGTTCCGCCGGCACGGCCCAACGATTCATCGTTTTGCGCTGCGCCGCACTGGCCACCTCGACCAGGCGGATGACGTGGCAGCGGTAGTGTTCTTAGAGGCTTGGCGCTCCCGCGAGCGAACAGAACTGGCGAGTTCTTCGGCATTGCCTTGGCTGTATGGAATAGCCACCAACGTCATTAGAAACTGGCGGCGCAGTCGCCGTAGGCACGAAGCCGCACTTCAACGTATAGGTGACTTGCCGAGGGCAACATCGCGAGAAGTGGGAGAGCAAGTGGAGGCTGCCACAGAAGCCCGCCAAATCCTCGAGCAGATACCACGCCTGCCTCCCAAAGAATTCGACGTTCTAGTGCTGTCCACCTGGGAAGGGCTTTCTACTTCTGAGGTGGCGTTGGCGCTGGGTATCCCGCCAGGAACGGTGAAGTCACGCCTCAACCGAGCTCGAAACCGCCTGGCGATAAGTCAACCTCTGGCGCCGATTCCACAACTGCCACCCACATCGAAGGACTAATGATGAACGTTTTTCCTCATCACCCGGTACTAACTACTCTTACCCCGGCTGACACCGAAAGAATTGGCCAGGGCCTAATCAATGAGGTTCGCATGTCTCTAGAAACCACTAGTTCTGCGCACGGTTTTCGTGCTAGTCGTTGGCGTTCGCCCTACACCGTGGGTGCTGCCCTGATAGCTGGACTACTACTTGTGGTGGGGTTGGTGGTACTGGATGTAGGCCGTTCACCCTCAACCGCTGAAGCAATGTTTGTTGTTATCCCCAAAGGCGATTGGGTCGATATTTCTCCGAACTTAGACGCCCCAGGTTTCGATGCCGACGCTGCGGTGAAAGAACTGCGGGAGCTTGGGTTTAGCGCAGAACGCGCAACCTATCTTGAATCGCTGGACGAGAACGGTGTCCCGACTCATCGAGCCCCTGACCTAGAAGGAATGAGCCTGCGATCTGTGGGGTTAGATTTTGCAGACGGTACCGAAGCAATGTTCAACCTGCGAGCGCCGGTGGGCGCCGAGATGCCTACGACGGCCGACGGCAAGATGGTCGATTGGGAGGCCGCGGCTGAACAGTTCGGTTTACCTAGCCCGCACGATGAACAGGGAAATCTGCGGGAGGGAAGCGTTCTAACTCTTCGGCTTGATGCTCCTATAACGATCTGGGTGCTGACCGCCCCATGACATCAACTCAAAAAGGTGAGTTACTGCACGGCTTCGAGGGCCTCGGCGAAGGTGAACCGGCCATCATAAAGTTCTTTGCCTACTATTGAACCTTCGAGAAATATTCGAGAGCAGCCAGTGGATAGGGCGCGTTGCACAGAGACGTTGTCAACAACTCCGCCGGAGAGGTGTACCTCGATATCTAGCTGTCCAATAACGGAGGCAAGTAGTTCCGTATTGAAACCGCGATCGAAGGCCGCATCGAGATCGACTAGGTGAATCCACTTTGCGCCCCTGGCTTGCCACTCGAGCACTGCGTCGAGCGGGTGCCCGTCGGCCCGGAACCTAGCGACGACGGAAGCCGATTCCGCCGCGTGCGCCCAGGAGAAAAAGAACGATAAGGATAATCAGAAACGTTCGCATATGGTCACCCTACCCACCGATGATGGCCTTACCCAGTGCCGATGCAGCTGTAGAAGCGGGGGTCGGATAGCTCAGCTAGCGGCCCGAAAACTCAGGGGTCAACGCTCTTGGCCGTGGTGGTATCAAAACTACTGAAGAACCTTTGAGTCTTCACTAGTTGGTCGGCAATTCGGGCATCAATTGGCCAGCAACGCTGGGTCCCTCGAAGAGGGTCGGCAAATGTTTCTCAACTCCCGAACCTTGCCAGCTTTGAACGTGCTATGAATGCGTGATGAATTTTGACTCAAGCCAAAAACGAGGCGCGGCTGCTGCCCTGGTCATTGTGCTTTTATTGATTGGCGGTTGGTTGATGTTCCGCTCATCTAACGACGAAAAACACGACGCAGAGGCTAATACGAACAGCACCTCTGAAACCGAGGCTTCGGTCACGGTCGACAAGGACGCGGACCAGGACAAGGACGCTGATGAAAAGACGTCTGGAGCTCTCGAACCTGACAACGACTCCGGCGATGAATCGACGCCCGATAAACCGGTCGAACCTTCCTCCGGCTCTTCAACGTCTGACACGCTGCCTCGACCGCCCGCTCCGCCCGCTTCTACGCCCACCACCGTGCCGGCGTTACCATCGGGCCCCCAAGTGACATCTCTAACAGCATCGCCGGTGAACTGCCCAGACACGGTAACTTTGACCTGGCAAAGCGAGAACGCCACTGGCGTTGAAATCTCAATCGCATATCCTGGCGGGCTTTACGACAGTGGCCCTGCCAATGGTTCGATGGAAGTGCCTGGCCCCTGCGGAGGAGATTCTCAGACGTACTACGTGGTGGCCGTTGCCAGTAATGGTGATCGCCAAACCCGAACCCTGACACTGCCATAATCTGCCACGCCTAGGTTCTTGGCGCTGGGCCCAGGTTCTTGGCGCTCGGCTGCTGTGGATCTTGTAGTGAGTTTTCTACGCATAGCGCGACAAAGTCACTACAAGATCGGCTGGCAGACGCGTTGGGTGGGAAGGTGAATCACACCTTCCCACCCTTGACACATTTGTAGTGGAGCTGGCGGGAATTGAACCCGCGTCCGTCAAGTGGTCACCGACCGCGATACGACCATTTCCGAATTGTGGCTTTAGCGGCTACCACACCGTCGAATCGGCTAGATCCGAAGATCTTCCGCTGGGTCTTTCCCCAATGTCAGTGGTCTTTCGCACCGTCAGCGGTCTCTCCCAGCTGTCCTCCACTGCTTCTGTTGCCGGGCTGCAGTGAACTGGCCCCGCGTACCGTTACCGGTCGCGATTTGCCTCGATACTTAATCTAACGATTACGCAGCGAGAGCGAGGTCATCAGAATTGGCCTCTATTTTGGTTGCCCCGTTTAGGGAGTCTGAGCAACTCCGGTCGCACGTCCGACTTCCGAGCTTCACGTCGAAACCGATCAGCCCCATATCGGGCCCGCCCCCATAGCGATCAAATCTCTTTGAAAACTTTGGTGCGGGTGTCAAAAAACAAACTCGCAATGTTGCCAAGGCCTGCACGGAAACCTGCCAAAGCGCTATTGCTAGCTCATCTATACTACCCGGTTTGTAAGCCAAATCAACGGGCAAACTACTGATGGTCCGAACCGATAGGTCTGAACCGATGGTCCGAGTCGGCAGGTAGAGCCGAGATGGCAGTTAGGCCCGAATTGCTCGATAGGTCGGGTGGCCATCATATGGCTCAGCCAAATTTCGAACGGCTAATGGCGGCCTGGGCCTCTCGGGTAGCATCTCGTTCAGCAATCACTTGGCGTTTGTCCCACTCTTTACGACCCCGCGCCAAGCCCATTTCAACCTTGGCTCGTCCATCTTTGAAATAAATCGATAACGGCACCAATGTGAGATGTTCTTGGTCTAACCGGGCACCTAACCGCACAATTTCGTGCTTGTTCAAGAGCAGTTTCCGTCGACGTTCCGGGTCGATCCGGTCGTGCAATCCCGTGCTAAGCCAGGGCGAAATGTGCACCGAATGTAGCCAAGCTTCGCCATTAGAAATGCGTCCAAACCCTTCGGCCAGCTGCACCTTGGCGTCGCGCAGTGACTTCACCTCGGAACCGCGTAGCACCAAACCGGCTTCCACGGTTTCCAAAATTTCATAATCGCGATAAGCGCGGCGGTTCTTGGCTACCACCAAAATTCCGTTCTTGTTGCCTTGGGGCTTCTTCTTCGGCGTAGCCATGGGTCTATAGGCTAGTCGCCCTTCTCGAAGCTGCTCGCCTTGACCGCTAACGAAAGGTTTCGCCAAACCGTTGTTGCAACCCGGCTGCACTAAAGTCGCAACCATGCTGTTTGTTCCCCCCGAAGTATTAACAGAGATGGTGGCCCATGCCTTTGACGGGCTTCCTAACGAAGCTTGTGGCCTGCTAATAGGCAATCCCGCCACCAGCGAAGTCTCCAGTTTTTATCCCACGGCAAACGCCGCCAACTCATCCAAGGTTTATACCGTCGCACCACTCGACCACTTAAAGGCCGACCGTGTAGCAGAAGAACAAGGCCTTGAAATTATCGGGGTCATGCACAGCCACACCCACACCACCGCTTATCCTTCACCAACCGACGTGGCCCAAGCCCCCGACCCTGGTTGGCATTACCTAATTGTGTCGTTGCGTGAGTCGGAACCAGCGCTTCGGAGCTACCGGATAGAAGAAGGAATCATCACCGAGGAGGAGATTCGTCCTCAACCTCGGTAGAATCCCTACTGCTTTTGTCAACAATCCTCAAAGGCGATTTAGGGAGATTGGGTTATGGCTGTGTATTCCTCGGTTCTCGGGTTAATTGGGAACACGCCGGTGGTCGAGGTCACCTCCCTAAGCCCCAATCCGAAAGCCCGAATCTTCATAAAGCTAGAAGGTCAGAACCCGTTCGGTTCGGTGAAAGATCGCATCGCGAAATCGATGATCGAAACCGCCGAGGCCGATGGTACCTTGGCCCCCGGCCAGCGCATCATCGAACCGTCTTCGGGAAATACAGGCATTGCATTAGCGGCCATTGCGCGAATTAAAGGTTATCCGATCACCATTGTGCTGCCTGAAAGCGTGTCGGTGGAGCGCCGTCAGCTCCTTGAAATTTACGGCGCCGAAATAATCTCAACCCCCGGCGGAGAAGGCTCGAACGGCGCGGTGCGAGCGGCCATGAAACTGGCCGATGAACATCCCGAATGGGCCTTCCTGTATCAATACGCCAACCACGCCAACCCCCAGGCCCACTACGACAGCACCGGACCAGAAATTCTGGCTGACCTGCCCGACCTAACCCATTTCGTAGCGGGGCTAGGCACTTCGGGCACGCTAATGGGGGTGGGTACCTACCTGAAAGAACAAAACTCTGGCATTAAAGTTTTGGCAGTAGAGCCACCGGCGGGCGAGCAAGTAGAAGGCTTGCGCAACCTTGATGACGGTTACATCCCGCCCATTTATGAGAAATGGGGTGGCACCGAATTGCTCGACGGCAAGCGTATCGTGCGCCCTCAAGAATCAATTGAATGGGTTCGAAAGCTGGGCGAGTTAGGGCTTTTTGTAGGGATATCGGCTGGTGCGGCCATGGCCGGAGCCGCCAAGGTAGCCGCCACGATCGACTCGGGAACCATCGCCGTAATTGCTGCTGATGGCGGCTGGAAATACATGTCAACCGGAGCTTGGACCGACCCAATCGACGAAGTCGTACAACGCGCTGAGAAGATCATCTACTTCTAAGCTGCGCGTAGAGGCACCTGTAGCGTAACGTGGACAGCCACAGGGGAGCGTGCTAAAAGAGCGCGCCGCTTTCGCCGGGGGGCCTTTGTGGATCCTACTTATAACCAAGAAGCCGAGAATTATCGCCAAGTAATTCGTAGTTTTTTATCGGACAATCTGCCTGCCAACTGGCAAGGCGTGGGTGCCTTACCAGAGTCTGAGCGTGGTCCGTGGACTGACGAATGGCGACAGACGCTAGCTAAGAACAACCTGTTGGCCGTAGCTTGGCCTAAGGAATACGGCGGTGCGGGCCTCAGCCCCATCGAGCAGGTGGTGCTTAACGAAGAGTTCGCCAAAGCCAAAGTGCCAACGCAAACCGGTAATGATGGTTTCGGAATTGGCATGGTGGGCCCAACCATCATCGTGTGGGGCACCGAAGAACAGAAACGTCATTTCTTGCCACGCATCATTTCGGCCGAAGATAAATGGTGTCAGGGTTATTCGGAACCAAACGCTGGAAGTGACTTGGCCAATATTGCCACTCGGGCCGTGCTTGACGGTGATGAATGGGTGGTAAATGGCCAAAAGATTTGGACGTCTTCAGGTCACACCGCCGACTGGATTTTCACCCTAGCCAGAACCGACCCGACGGCTTCTAAGCACGCCGGTATTTCGTTCCTGCTCATTCCCATGACCCAGCCAGGCATCGAAGTTCGACCCATTAAAGAGATGACCGGCGAAGCCCTCTTCAACGAGGTGTTCTTCACTGATGCCCGTACCGCTAAAGAGAACGTGGTGGGCGAGGTGAACAACGGCTGGACGGTCGCTAACACTTTGTTGGGCTTTGAGCGTGGTGGCAGTTCAACCACTCTTTCCATCGGCTACCAAGCCGAGCTTGACGCCATTATCGAAATGGCTAAGAAGAAGGGTGCGGCCAGCGATCCACTAATTCGCCAGCGGCTGGCCTGGGCCTATAGCAAGGTGCAGGTGATGCGGTATTTGGGCATGCAAACCCTCACCCGCTCCTTGAGTGGTCGCGAACCAGGGCCCGGCTCTTCAATTATCAAGCTGTATCACAGTGAATATCACAAGAAAGTCACCGAGTTGGCCATTGATATTTTGGGGGCCGACGCTTTGATTGAAAGCGGCGACGTTTCCGGTTCCTCGATCGGTGTGTTCTCGGGCGGCGAAATGTCGAGTGCTCAAGCCATTCGCTCCTTCTATGGTGCAAGGCCTGGCACGATTTATGCTGGTACTTCCGAGGTTCAGCACAACATTATTGGCGAACGTGTTCTGGGTCTTCCCAAGGAACCACGTGCCGACAAAGGTCCGTGGAACGAACTTCCCAAATAAAACGAACCTTGGAATTAACGCCAGTCGGGTAAATTCATAGGGTGGATTCCCGCCCCATAGGCATGTTTGATAGCGGTTTTGGTGGCCTAACGGTCGCCAGAGCCGTTATCGACCTTTTGCCCAACGAGGATCTGGTGTATTTCGGCGACACTGGGCGATATCCCTACGGTTCAAAACCTCTTTCCGAGGTGCGAGATTATGCGGTGGAAATTACTCGTTATCTGGTCGAAGAAGCCGATGTGAAAATGGTGGTCGTGGCATGCAACACCGCGGCCGCGGCTGCCCTTGAGTACCTGCGTGAGCTGGTAACAGTACCGGTGATAGGCGTAATCGAACCCGGGGTTCGGTCGTTGGTTCGGGCCACCGCCACCGGCAGAGTAGGTGTGATTGGAACTGTGGGCACTGTACGTTCTGGCGCCTACCAACGAGCATTGGCGGCCACCGGATCGCCCGTTGAAACTACGATCGCGGCGTGTCCAGGTTTCGTTGAGTTTGTGGAACGCGGCGACACCCACTCGGATGAGGTTCAGATTTTGGCCGAGCGTATGCTGGCGCCGATTAGGGAGGCCGAGGTTGACACCTTACTTTTGGGATGCACGCACTACCCATTCTTGGCCCGGGCCATCAGCGATGCCGTAGGACGAGAGGTGACCTTAGTGTCATCAGCAGACGAAACGGGTTTTGAAATTCGGCGCTTGTTAGAAGATGGAAATTCTGATGGTTCCGACCTGGCCGCACCTCCAGATAAGGTGACCGTGAACCATCGTTTCTACTCCACCGGTGACGTGGAGTGGTTCCGACAAATCGGTCAACAGCTACTCGGGCCAGAAATCACCTATGTGGAACCGGTGGCGCTGCCCTCTGGCACCTAGCATTGAGAGCGTGGATAGCAACGCCTCTAACTCGCCTTCAAAAACCAGTAGCTCACGCCCCGATGGGCGCTCATCGAATCAGCTTCGCCCCATAACTTTCCAGCGTGACTTCACCCAGATGTCGGCCGGGTCGGTGCTGGTTTCGTTTGGAAACACTCGAGTCTTGTGCACGGCTTCGGTTGATGAAGACGTGCCACGTTGGATGCGAGGCTCGGGCAAAGGCTGGGTGACAGCTGAATACTCGATGCTGCCCGGTTCAAGCCCGGAACGAGTACGGCGTGAGGTTTCGGCTGGCAAACCTTCGGGAAGAACCCAGGAAATCCAGCGCTTAATTGGTCGTTCGTTGCGGGCTGTAACCAATATGCACGCTTTGGGGGAGCGCCAGATTCTGCTCGACTGCGATGTGCTTCAAGCCGATGGAGGCACTCGAACGGCATCAATTTGTGGTGCCTGGGTGGCTTTGCACGACGCTTGCACTCGGCTTATGACGGCCGGAAAACTTCAAACACACCCGGTTGTCGACCAATGCGGTGCCATTTCGGTCGGCATTATCGATGGTCAGCCCCGACTTGATCTTCCCTATGTCGAAGACGTGGCGGCCGATGTTGATATGAACGTGGTCATGACCGGATCAGGCGGGCTCATCGAGGTACAAGGCACGGCCGAGGGTGAACCGTTCAGCCGTGGCGAGCTAGATGCACTGTTGGGCCTGGCTGAAACGGGTATTGGTGAAATTGTGAAGCTGCAACGCGATTTGGTTGCCACGCCACCAGAACCGAGGTAAACACCATGTCACCCAACCGCGAATCACTGCCGGTTCTGGTTCTAGCTACGGCAAATCGTGGCAAGGCCCGCGAGTTTGAAGAAATGTTACGCGGCTACTTTCGGGTTGTGCCAAGACCACAGAGCGTTCCCGACATTGAAGAAAATGCTGGCACGTTGTTGGGAAACGCTCGACTCAAAGCGCACGCCATAAGCCGAGCCACTGGCATGGCTGCTTTGGCCGACGATACCGGGTTGGAAGTTGAGGCCTTGCATGGAGGTCCCGGCGTTGACAGCGCCTATTTCGCGGCTTTGGCCAACCCCGATGCACCAGCCCCCGACGATGTTGATGTCGCTAACACACAACAATTGTTGTCGGCCCTGGAGCAGATTGGGGCCATGCGTCCTTCGCAGCGCCGTGCTCGTTTCCGCACGGTATTGGTTTTGTTAGAGCCCGACGGTACGGAACGATTGGCCCAAGGGGTTTCAAACGGCGTAATTTCAGTGGCACCCAAAGGGGCGAACGGTTTCGGCTATGACCCGGTTTTTGAACCCGATGAGCTTGAAGGCCGCACGTACGCGGAAATGAGCCCCACCGAAAAGAACACTATTTCGCATCGCTCAAAAGCGCTCTTAGCATTGCGACAAACCTTGGAACCCACACCGCCAGCCGTGATTGGTGTTCCTAACGAAACAGATTTTGAGGAGTAATTGGTAGTGACCGAAGAAGCAAACAACGCAACCGACGCATCTCAAGTGCCAGAAGCCGGAGCAGAACCGGATACCGAGGTGGAAACTATTGAGGTTGTGATTGAGATTCCTCAGGGCTCAAGGAACAAGTACGAGATCAACCACGAAACGGGTGAGGTGTGGTTAGACCGCCATCTGTTCACTGCGATGAGGTACCCCTCTGACTATGGCTTTGTGCCGGACACATTGGCCGAAGATGGTGATCCTCTTGATGCCTTAGTGATTCTTGATGAACCTACTTTCCCTGGGGTTCACGTGCAGGCGCGACCGATTGGGGTGTTTTGGATGCGGGACGAAGCCGGACCTGACGCTAAAATTTTGTGTGTGCCTGCCTTTGATCCTAGGTATGAGCACATCAACGATCTGGAAGATATTGGCCCGTTCTTAATCGCTGAGATTGGCCACTTCTTTAAGGTTTATAAGGCGTTGGAGCCGCGCAAATACACCGACGTTCGCGACTGGGACAACGTGGACGCCGCCTGGAAAGAAATTAAGGCTTCCCAGCAACGCTATCTGCAGTCACACTGAACGCCAGGGAAAAGCGTCACGCACGCGAATGTCACGCACCCGAGCGTCACGCACGCGAAACAGCGAAACTTCGCCCGATGGGAAAATGATTTGCTACCAGTCAGGCCGAAAATGGCACTAGCTGGTAGCAAAAGAGAGTGCTAGTCGTTGTCTTTGGCCAGCAGATCGCGAATTTCGGTCAGAAGTTGCTGATCTTGGGTAAGTGGCTCATCGGGTTCGGGCACTTCTTCACTGCGGCGAGCCCGCTGCAGCCGGTTGAGGGCTTTCACCACTAAGAACACGGCCATAGAGATTATTAAAAAGCTCACTAGGGCATTCAGGAAGAGTCCATACCGAATATGGCCATCACCAATGTCGATGGTGAGCGTCTTAAAGTCGGGTTGGCCACCAATGGCAGCAATGATCTGCATTAGGATGTCATCTACGAACGAGTCGATAATGGCACCAAATGCAGCACCGATAACCACCGCTACCGCCAAATCAACCACGTTGCCGCGGTTGATGAAGTCTTTAAACTCTTTAGCTAATGAGCTCAAGGCGCGTCTCCCTGTATTGAATAGTGTGAAGAACTTAGCAGTTTATAGCGCCATGAAAGTGTTGCCGTGCGGAATGCCAACTTAGCCAAAAGAGCTTTTGGGCCACCGTCGTTAGCACGCCTCGCTCAAACCACGGCCTTTAGCTCAGCGGCCGACGCTTTCGTAGCGGTGTCTTTGGCGGGCTCTTTGTTCTTTAACCTATCGATTGACGCTGCCCGCCCACGCATAATTCTTTACTTGGTACTCACCATGGCCCCGTTTGCCGTGGTAGCGCCGTTGTTAGGCCCCGTTGTTGACCGGGTTCGAGGCGGACATCGAGCCGTAATTGCCTTAGCGTGTGTAGGCCGAGCCCTTTTGTGTTTAGCGCTATCATTCCAGCTTCGAAGTTTAGCGTTATACCCGCTGGCGTTTTCGATTCTCGTGTTGAACAAGACACATTCAGTGGCTAAAAGCGCCTTGGTTCCTCGCTTGGTTGACGCCCCGGAACAACTAGTTGAAAACAACGCTGTTTTGTCTCGTGTTTCGGTGGTGTCGGGTGCCATCGGGGGCGGTATCGCCGGAGGGATTCTCACGCTATTTGGCGGCCCGGCAGTGTTGCTGGTTGGCGCGGTATCGTACTTTCTAGCGCTGCTAATGGCACTCAATATTCCTAAGCCACAAGCCGTTCTGCGGCTGCTCGGCACTCGAATTGTGGAAGAACGTGAGCTCCGCTCGCCGGCCTTGGTGCTAGGCGTTTCATCCATGGCGCTCTTGCGGGGTGCCGTTGGATATTTCTCGTTCTTTGTTGCCTTCACCCTGAAAGCCCTGGGCGAAGCGACTTTGGTATTCGGCTTGGTGGCGGTGGTCGGTGGCCTGGGTGGATTGTTGGCAACTTTCGTGGCGCCAGGTTTACGACGCTTGTTAATTGAAGAACGCATTATTGAAGCTGCATTAATTTTGCCAGCGACGGTGGCGCTAGTGGTGCCGAAAGGCCTGGTAATAGCGAGTTTGACGTTAGCTTCCTTTGCCCTGGGCATGGCCGCCAACGTGGGTCGCCAAAGTTTCGACTCGTTGGTGCAGCGCGAAGCGCCCGACGCTGAACGGGGCCGGACCTTTGCTCGTCTTGAGGTTCGATTACAGCTCATGTGGGTGGTAGGTGCCCTGATCCCTGTTTTGGTACGACCAAGTCTTACGGTGGGCATGTACTTAATGGGTGGGGTGCTAGTCGTCGGTGCGGTGGTTTATGGAACCGGTGCTCGCGGCGCGGTGCGGAACCAGTGGGGTCAGTGGACAAATATGGTTTCAGCGGCCGATTGGACCGCCTCAGACCAAAGCGTGCCACTGGATGAACAATTGTTGGATACAGCCCGCTGGTTGGCAGAACGAGGCTCAGCACGACAAGCGGTGATGGTGGCTAACGCTGCGGTTGAATACCTAGCCCGACAGGAATCGAGCAGTCAGCGCCGCGAACTTGTCGATGCTTTGTTAGAGCTAGAAGGCATTGTGGCACGGGCCACCAAGAATGACAGCGTTTCAGCCGAAGACGTGCAGCGTGCCTTGGCTTTAGCTGACGGAGCGCGCCAACCTCCAACCGTGGAATGAACGGTTGGCCAACAATTTAGTGTGGTAGATGCCGTGGCTGAAGAGCCTGTTGGTTGGTAAAGGCCTTACTGGTTGGCGAGGCTGGTTGGCGAGGCGCAGCGAGGCCACAAGGCTAGTGGCTGGCGCCGACCACCATGGTTGGTTGCAATGGTGCCTCAAGTTGCCATTCCCCGCCCCTCAAAACGAGCGATACATCAAAGACCCAGGTTTCTTGGTCGGAGACGTAAGAGTCAGCGTAAACACGAGTGGTGGTTTCTCCGGCCCCAATGTTGCCAAGACCAATCAACATGCCTTCGTTCTTGGGTGGGCTCATGGGTGCTGCGGTGTCGATAGCTTCTTGAAGATCATCAATAAAGCGAATGCTGGCCCAATCTTCTAATGCCAACACCACACCTAATTGCACCTCGGCGCTCAGAGAATTATCAGACAAATTATTCACAAAGATGAGCAGCGGTTTGTCGGTCTTTTCGGTGGAGGCACCCATGTGCGCAGCTACCGATTCAATGGTGGTGCTGTAAATTTCAATAGTGCGAGCGTTCGGATCGACTTTGGTACCTTGATCATCAGAACAAGCCGCAGCCCCAATGGCCACAAAAAGTACCAAAGCCAGGAACATTCTGAGAGGGCGTTTCGTGCGGGGTAGGTTCATACCGTGGTGAAAGCGTGGGGGTGGGCAGCCAACATTGCGATGAATTTAGCCTGAATCGTGGGGCAATGTTCAATATACGACTCTGGTGAAACCGGTATTTTGTTTCGGTAACTGGGTGGCATATACGGCACGGCACATGGTGAGATATTTGGGTACGGCCGTCGATTCCTAGGCCAGCCCTGTAAGTTTCGTAATCTGAAGGAGGGGCCATTTGACCCCCTCAATAAAGAGGCAATGGCGTAGGCTCAGCCTTGTTTTAGCGTTGTTCTTCGTTTTGGCAATCGTCACGAATGTCGCGCCAGCTAGTGCCAACAACAGGGCCGTAGACCTTGAAACGGTTTCGGCCGTTCCCAGCAACTCAGGCTCTTCTAACGCCATCACTACCGACGCTCTCGATCTCGATGGCTGGATCGCCACCTCGTCAGATTCGGTGGTTCAGTATTTCGATGCCAATGGTCGACCAATTGGTCCAAGCTCCATCGGTGCCATGTCGAGCGAGCCATTTGATGTGGTACCAACAGCACGCACTGGCCAGGGTTACATCGTGGGGGCAGATGAGCTTTTAGATAGCTATGTGATCCGCTTGGTGGCGGCACCCAATATTGAGCGACTGCGACCATACGCCGAGCTGGTAGCGAGTGAGCTTTCTCGCTCAACGGCACGCCGTTTCACCGTGGCACCAGGTGTGATCAGTGCTTCGAATGGTGCTACTGGCTTCATCGATTTAACCGCTAACGCCGGGGTAAGCCCCTGTGGAACCTGGGGAAACTCAAGTGGCGGAACGTGGGGCTGTGGGGGTTATCGAGCGCAGTTCAGCATGGGCGGCCACGCTCAGGTGACATCGGGTTCGGTGTGGCTAGCCCCCTTTGTTATTGACGGATTGAGCGAAGCAAACCTGGTTACGCTCATGCTGCATGAATTCGGCCATGCCGTGTCGCTCGATCACTACAGTGAGCTTTACGATGGCCAGCGCCAGGTGATGTATCCCCAAATTTCTCCCGCCACTCACTCGCGAACCTATCGAAGTGGTGACGCGAACGGCTTGCAGTATCTCACCATTCCAAAAAGTTCGTCGTCGGGTCAGCCCGTGACCCCAGCTGATCGACTCGACCCGCAGAACCAAGCCTGGGTGAGCGCACTTTTACACGATCTGTTAGGCCCGGAACGAGCGGCGGCCGCCATATCTGAGTGGCAGCAAAAGGCACGGTCCGGTCTCACCCGCACTCAAATGGCACGGTTCCTCACGACAAGCCCAGTGTGGACCGAAAAAGTTGTCAGCGATCTATATCGAGAAGCGTTAGGCCGGGCACCCGATGCCGGGGGCGCTCAGTATTGGGGTGCCCAGTTGGCTCGCGGTGTGCAAACTCCAGCGATCGCCGCGCATATTTGGGGTTCGGCGGAACGCGTTGCGCAGGCTGGCAGTGCCGAGAACTGGGTAAGAGCGCTTTATGACGGTTTGCTGGGCCGGGCCGCTGATAGCTCGGGAATGAACTTTTGGGTAGGTGAAAGCTCGCGGGTCGGGTTTCCCCGGGTAGCTTCCACGTTTTATCAGTCATACGAAAAACGTGTCGGCCGTGTTACCGAGCAATACAAACTTTTCTTAGGGCGCAACCCTGATGGTCAAGGTGCCGCCTATTGGGCCCGACGCCTGTTGAGCGCTGGCGACATTGAACTCACCGTTGAGCTGGTTAACTCCCAGGAATATCGCATGCGCGCCATTAACCGGTTCCCTAACGGTTAGACCAGCCAACCATTCACCAAACAGGCAGATCCAACGATCAATGGATGGGTGGATTCGCCAGGTTCCCACCGGTTCCATCTAATAATTTTTCGTGCGGACGGGGGGACTCGAACCCCCACGCCTTTCGGCACCAGGACCTAAACCTGGCGCGTCTGCCAATTCCGCCACGTCCGCGTAGCGGTATCTACGATAGCCGCTGGTAAGGCGCGCAACATAGCGGAACGGCTAGCTTTGGTAAGCCACGCCACTGATTCCCAGTATCGCGGGTAAATTGGTTAAAGAACTATCGCAACCTCTTCAACTCATTAAGGGAGATCCATGGACAACCCAGGCCTTGTCACTTCGCCATTGGCTGCTTCTAACGCTCAATCTATGGCCGGTGGCCCTGGTGGATTCGATCCGTCGATGGACATTTTTAACCGGCTCTTGAAGTCGCGAATTGTCTATTTAGGTTCAGAAGTAAACGACCAAGTAGCGAACTTGCTTACCGCCCAAATGCTGTTTTTGGAAGGTGAAGACCCTGAAGCCGATATTTGGCTCTACATCAACTCACCAGGCGGTTCGGTAACGGCCGGCATGGCGATTTACGACACCATGCAATTCATTAGCCCCAAGGTGGGCACTATCTGCATGGGCCTGGGGGCATCAATGGGCCAGTTCCTGTTGTGTGCAGGGGAACCGGGTATGCGATTCTCATTGCCCCATGCTCGGATCCTTATGCACCAGCCGTTGGGTGGGGTGCAAGGTCAAGCCACCGACATCGCCATTCAGGCTGAACAAATGGCGTACACCAAGCGTTTGATGGCGGAACGGATTGCTTTCCACACGGGCCAAAGCGTGGAGCAAATTACTGCTGATTCCGATCGTGACCGTTGGTTTACCGCTGAGGAAGCCAAAGATTACGGAATTATTGACCGAGTGATTTCTCGGCGCGGGGACATCAACTAAGGCTCGTCAACGAAGGGTCGTCGAGCCACATTTAGTGTGCTTGGCTAAATTTAGAAGTCGTCTCAGCTAGCCCACATCAATCTCGTAGGTGTTCTAGCTCACATCAACTTCACAGATGTTGTTGAAATAGCTAATTACCGCTAGCTGAGCCGAATCGACACTGGCCTTGGTGGGCGCTTCCGGTATTGACACGTCGGGGTTAGAGCTCTGTCGGGCCTCAGCTTGCGCAACCAGGGCTTCAGCCTCAGCTACCAATATTTCTAGCTCAGATGACACTTCGTCTGGCGCTTGATCCGACAAATCGCGGAGCCATTCCAGGGCTTCATAATTCGGCACCGGCTCACCATCAAGTCGGTGCGGGAAGAGCGGACCGACGCTTTCATGGGTCTTAGCTAGAGCACAGAATTCCTCTACCGAGTTAGCGCTGGAACAAGCTGTGCTGAGCGCGATTGTCGCGATGGCGACGGCGCTCACAGCGGCACGAATGAGGCTTGTACTTCGCACGGGTCAAGCAGAGGTGATGGCGCTGGTGGCTAATTCACGTAGTTCGGCAACGGCATGAGTTAAGCCTTGTGGATCACGATAGAGCGCTGAACCCGCTACTAATACGTTGGCGCCGGCATGAGCCGCGCCTTTGATGGTGGTTGGCCCAATACCGCCGTCAACCTCGATATCAACATCAAGATTTTGATCAACGATTAGTTGGCGCAACTGGCGAATTTTCGGCTCCATGGTGGATATGTAGGCCTGCCCCCCAAACCCAGGGTTCACGGTCATAATCAGGACCATGTCGACTAGATCCAACACGTGCACAATATCTTCCACCGGGGTGGAAGGGTTGAGCGCCACCGCTGGTTGGGCACCCAATTCGCGTACCAGCTTCAAACTTCGGTGTAGATGTTTGGTGCTCTCGGCATGAACAATCAACATCTCACAGCCCGCCTCAACGTAACGATGGGCCAGCTCATCGGGGCGTTCCACCATCAAATGGGCCTCAAATGGAACCGTTACGTGTGGACGTACGGCCGCTATTACATCAGGGCCGAAAGTGAGGTTGGGAACGAAGTTACCGTCCATAACATCCCATTGAATGCGATCTACACCAGCTTCTTGTAGCGCTACACACTCGTCACCTAAACGAGAAAAATCGGCTGGCAATACCGAGGGAACAATTTGGATTCGACGCTCGGGTAGCGATGACACAGGCATGGGGATGATGTGTTCCTATAAGAAAGCGGATGTGGGTCCTATATAGCCTACGCTTAAGCAACGTGGCCCTAAGAAATGACCCACCCGAAGTTGTAAACGCTACGATCACATCGGTGGCGGTGGGCGGCGACGGGGTAGCGCGCTTGCCAAGCGGCGAAGTGGTCTTTGTGGAAGGGGCCTTTCCTGGCGATCACGTTCAGGCGGTGGTGCACACACGGGCTAAACGGTATTTGAAGGCTGAAGTTTCTGAAGTCTTGAACGCCGGAGCTGAGCGGATTCACGGGGTGTGCCCACATTTACACCAAGGTTGTGGTGGCTGCGGCTGGGGAAATTTGGCTTATGAAGCCCAGCTTCGTCACAAGCTAGACATGGTCACCCAAGCAGTTTCCCGACTTGGTGGACATGTTGATCCGCCGGTTGAACTTGGTGCTCATTTAGTTGAGAGCGGTTTTCGCACGACGGTTCGAGCTTTGGTTGACGCGGGCCGTGGCGGCTTTCGCGCCAAACGTGAGCACCGCGCCGTGGTGGTTGATTCGTGTCGAATGGCGCATCCCTTAGTTGAGGAGTTGTTGGTCGAGGGGCGGTTTGGTTCGGCTCATGAGGTAGTGCTGCGTGCCGGAGCTAAGACCGGTGAACGCTTGGCGCTGGTGTACCCCAATGCTGCCGAGGTAATGCTGCCGTCCGACGTAGTCGTGGTGGGTGCCGATGAGTTAAAAGCTGGCCGCCGTGCCTGGTACCACGAAGAGGTGAATGGGGTTACCCTTCGAATCTCAGCTCAATCGTTCTTCCAAAGCCGCCACGATGGTGCCACCGCCCTTGTTGACACGGTATCTAAAGCTTTAGTTGAGGTTGAGCCCCAAGCTCGGGTGGCCGATCTTTATTGCGGAGTTGGGCTCTTTAGTGCCGTGGCACCTGTTGGTACGCCAGTGGTGGCGGTCGAACGTTCGGCCAGCTCGGTAGCCGACGCCAAAGTTAATTTAGCTAACGCGAACCTAGTACACCATCGCTCAACGAGGGTGGATAGGGTGGCGGTTGAGCGCTGGAAGCCGGTAGCGGTTGACGCCGTCATTGCCGATCCACCACGATCCGGTTTGGCCAAAGACGGAGTCGCAAAAATTAATGCTACCGGAGCGACCAGTTTGGCTTTGGTTAGCTGTGATGCTGGTGCCCTAGGGCGTGATGTGTCGTTGCTTCGAGCTAGTGGATGGCAGCTAAAGCGGTCGACCTTGGTTGATCTATTTGCCGATACTCCGCACGTCGAGGTGGTAAGTCATTTCGTGCGTTAACCACTTAGGGCGCGGAAACGACTAGCGTCTTTGGACGTAAACGATTCTCTCTATGGGGGCTTTAATGGATGGCATTGACGTAGAAAAGGTCACGGATTGGATGGTGACGAACACTCCGCCAATCACCCCACCCTTGACCTTTGATCTGATCGCTGGTGGCCGTTCGAACCTAACCTACGCCGTGACCGATGCTGTTGGTCGCAAGGTGGTGTTACGTCGTCCACCCGTTAGCCACGTTTTGGCCAGTGCCCACGACATGGGTCGTGAATATCGAGTGATTTCGGCGCTTCAAGACACCAACGTGCCGGTACCTGAAACTTATGGCTACTGCGACGATCCGACGGTGAACGGCGCCTCGTTCTATGTCATGAGCTTCATGGATGGATACATTCTGCGTACCCTCGAGGATGTTGAGGCCGCTTTCCCAGTTGAAAAGCGCCTCGCCGCCGGGCTCGATTTGGCCGATGTGCTAGTAGATTTGCACAACGTCGACCCCGACGAGGTTGGTTTGGGTGACTTGGGTAAGCGAGAAGACTATCTGGGTCGTCAACTAAAACGTTGGAACAGCCAATTCCACGCCTCACAAGATCAAGCCCGAGAAGGCGGAGTTTTTAGACCAGCTGAGATAGTGACGCAGGTACACGACCAGTTGGTTGCCATGAAGCCAGAACAACAAAGAGTTTCATTGGCCCATGCTGACTATCGGCTCGATAACTGTATGTATGGTGCCGACGGCAAAATCATCGCCGTTTTGGACTGGGAACTATGCACGCTCGGTGACCCGGTGGCCGATTTAGCCACCATGTTGATGTTCTGGGCCGACCGTGAAGACGAAGGGGCCGCTATCGGTGCTGCTTCAGCCGCTCCAGGCTTCCCAACCCGGGCCGAGCTGATAGAACGGTACGCGTCGAAGTCTGATCTTGACCTGTCAGATTTGAACTACTACATCGCCTTTGCTCATTGGCGGCTGGCCTGCATTTTGGAAGGTGTTTTCGTTCGTTTTGCCACTGGTGCCATGGCTGACGCCAGTGAAGAATCGGTGAAAAGTTCGGTTGCCATGGGGAACGAGGTCATTCGCCGTTCAGGACTAGCTCAAGATCTTCTGGCCCAGAAATAATCAAGCTGCTCAGCTAGAAACAGCCCAAGCTGAAACGGTTGGCTGGGCTAGTGATCGCTTTCGGGTACTAGTTCATTCGGGTACTAGTTCAAAGAGGAACTGGTACCCAAACATGGTGGGCCAAATCGAAGCCAATAGGCGATCGGCTTTAGTGAGTCGACCGGGCTCATGATGTGGTGAGGTGTCTGGTTGTCCGTCTTGGTTCGGCTTGGCCGCCCCCCGGTCTTTCACCTCTAGGGGTAGGCCAGTGCTGTCGAAACGGACGGGTTTCAAACCTGAACGTGAAGCTAGTGATAAGAAGCTGCGTTTGGTGAAGAAGCGTACGTGGGTGACATCAAGAATGCCGCGGCGGTCGTAATCGAAGACTCCCAGCAAGGTGCGAAACCGCGGATACCAATGCCCAAAGTTGGGCACGCTGACCAAGATGCGTCCACCAGGGGCCAAGCGTTTTTTGGCATCTTCTAGAAGGCGCTCGGGGTTACGAACGTGTTCTAAAACATCGGCTGCCAGTACGAGGTCGAATTGGTCGTTAATCTCGTCGGGGATGCCAAGATCTAGGTTGGCCTTAACGAAACGTTCGCATCGGGTGGCAATATTAGGGTGGGCCTCAATATCAACGGCGGTAACGGAATGGCCAGCGCGGGTTAGATGTCCGCTAAGCACCCCATCTGAACAGCCCAAATCCAAAATCTTTAACGGTTGGTTGGCGTTGGCCCAGTCGAGAAGCTTGGCGTGAGAGCTGTGGGCGCCAACCTTGGTTTCATAAACATTCGACGCAAAAGCCAATTCACCGGTACCGAAGCCCATTTTGTGGAGGCGATAGCGCAGCACATCATTGGTGATGTCTTTGGCGTAGACCAGACCGTTCACATAAGAGATTTCGTCGCCATAGTAGGTAGGAATCGGAATCTCTTTGATGCGCTTTCCGGCTTCCAACATCTGCACAATGATCTGGGTGTCGAAGTTGAAGCCGTCGTCGTTTCGCTCAAAGGGAATATCGGCCAAGGCATCGGTGGCATAGGCACGATAGCCCGAGTGCCACTCCGACAAGTTCGCACCAGCTACCGCGTTTTCCATACGGGTGAGAATCTTGTTACCGACATACTTGTAAAGCGGCATACCGCCCTTGCGAGCTCGGCCGCGTTCCATCATTCGCGAACCAAAGACAGCATCGGCACTGCCCGCTTCAAGCGGTGCCACAATGTCGGGTAGAAGCTCAGGGGCGTACTGACCATCACCGTGTAAAAGCACGACGATGTCGAGGTTGTTTTCTATGGCCCAGCGGTAGCCTAGCTTTTGGTTGCCGCCATAGCCCAGATTTTCATGTGTCCGAATGACCGTGATCGGAAGATTCGACTGCTGCTGGTAGCCGAGGCCGATTAGATAGGTGTCGTCGTCACTGTGGTCATCACTCACCAAGATGGCATCAATGCGGGGACGAAAGTCCTCGGGTATGCGATCAAGTGTCTTTGCGAGCGTGGTGGCAGCGTTGTATGCCACCACCAAGATACCTATTCGTTTCATGGTGATCAGAAACGCTAGTCGTTTAAGCTCGCGGCCCCACAATACCTATGAGGCGGGTGGTTAACGTTGTGTTCCAACCCGCAGCTCTTTGAACGGAACGTCTCGGTCGACCTGGGGTTCTTTTGGTAGACCTAAGACCCGTTCGCCGATGATGTTGCGCTGAATTTCATCGGTTCCACCGGCAATTGATGAGCCATGAGCCGACAAGGTGATCTGTTGGAAGACCCCGTCTTGCGGTGCGTCATCACCAATCAGGGTGCCATATGGACCTAAGATCGCCATCGACAAATCGCGGACCCGTCGCACTTGTTCCGAAGCGGCCAATTTCGCAATGGAAACCTCGGGGCCGGGTTGACGCCCGGCAGCTATGGCGGCACGGGAGCGCAGGGCCGTGAAGCGCTGCACTTCCGAGAAGATATAGAGGTCGGCTAGGCGTTGACGAATGATCGGGTCGTTGGTCTTGCCCATTTCTTCGGCCAGCTTAATTACCGAACGTGGTCCACGGGCGGTTTGGGCCCGCTCGGCAGCTCCACGCTGTTTGGTGGCAATATCGATGAGCTCACTCATCGGGCGGTCAAGATCGCCCAACTTCTGTCCAGGGGTTCCAGCCACAATTCCACCTGGTGCGCCGCGACTGCCTAGGCCCTGGCGTTCATAGGCCAGGGTGGCCACCGCAACCTGCCAACCAACGTCGACGCCAGCCAGCATGTCTTCGTGACGCACAACAGCGTCGCTAAAGAACACCTCATTGAAGTGGGCTTGGCCGTTCATTTGCTTTAACGGGCGGATCTCGATGCCGGGTTGATCCATGTCGATTATGAAGTAGCTGATGCCGCGATGTTTGGGGGCGTCCATATTGGTGCGAGCCACCAGCATGCCCCGCGTGGCACCAACGGCACCTGAGGTCCACACTTTTTGACCATTAACGATCCAAACGTCACCATCTCGCACGGCTCGAGTTTGGGCACTCGCTAAGTCGGAGCCAGCGCCAGGTTCGCTAAAGAGCTGGCACCAGCCTTCTTGGCCGGATGCCAATGCTGGTAACCAACGGTCTTTTTGCTCGTCGGTTCCAAAGTCGATCGTGATCGGCCCGCCCATCATTTGACCAAGTCCTCCCGGAGGAGCGACGGCCTTAGCGGCGTGAAGCTCTTCATTAACAATGCGAGTGTCTTCACGAGTTAAACCACGACCACCGTAGCCCTTGGGCCAGTGCGGGAAAGCCAAGCCTGCATCGGCTAAGGCTTGCCACCACTCACCCAAGGTCTTGTTTGGATCCCAGTTTTCTGCGATCCAGGCGCGAGCTTCGTTACGTATGTCAGCCATTCTTCCCCCCAGAAAAACTTGTGCTGAAGTTAGCATAGCGTTTTGGGTCGAGAGGTGAAATTGCTGACGGTGAAGGTGCTAGCCGCGACGTGTGGTAGCGAAACCGGCCAAGGCCGCCGCGATGAAGAATGCGGCACCCAGAATGAAAGCCCAAACGAGGCCTTTCATTACGCCACCAACACCAAAAATTAATATGGCAATGATTAACAGCAATAAAGCAGTCATAAACTTATGCTACCCGCTTTCTGCTGGCATTAAACGATATTTTTATCTTTGGAATGGCGGTTTAGGCAGGTCGACGTAGTTGGAAAGGTTCATCGCCAATTTGGGTTTGCATGGTCACATTCATGCGGTTGTATACGTTGATGGTGGCAATCGCCATTAACAACTGCACGATCTCTTTTTCTTCAAAGTTGGCTTTCACATCATCCCAAACGTCATCTGGCACACCGTCTTCGCTGATTAGTGTGACTGCTTCGGTGAACGCCAAAGCGGCCTGTTGACGAGGGGTGTATAGCTTTCGAGCCTCACGCCACGCTGGAATGAGATCTAGCTGGCGTTGGGCGATGCCAGCCTCTCGGGCTTGTACCTGGTGCATTTCGAGGCACCACGCACACTTGTTAATTTGTGAAGCGCGAATATCAACGATGGCGAGTAGACCAGCGTCGAGATTGCCGCTGCGTACGTAGCGGCCAAGTCCGCCCATCGCCTTATAAAGTTCAGGGTCAACATCGCGGATGATCATGCGGGGTTCAGTAGACATGTCGTAATCCATACTTGAGAATCCTAGGTGGCGCTTTTCTCTGTACTGTAGACCCGTCATCAAGCATTTTTTCAACAACACACTAGAATTATGCGGATATTCGAGTGTGCAGAAAATCCTCGTGATTTGATGTTTTGGGAACAGACTTGGACGATCTCAAGATTCGGACCTCTTGCCTTGATTTGTGACCTGGGCACTTGAAGGATCGGAGTTTCTTATATCTCAGCAGAGGGTGGGTAAAACTGAAACTGTGGTTTTCGGTCCCATGCGACGCGCTTACCGAGCTTGTGCAACCATGACTGCATGAAACTGCTCTGGGCGAAATTTCGTACTTGGCCCACCTGGGTGCAAGCGGTGTGTTGGGTTGTCCTTGGGCTTGGGCTTGCGGTCACTGGTGCAGTTCGTGATGAGGAAAAGGCCAGCCAATCTGAGACGACCGCACAGACGACCGTTGCTTCAACCACTTCCACCGTCTCGCCCCTCAATACCACGACTTCTGACGCAGAAATCGAGACAGAGTCAGATCTTGATTTGTTGGTTGATGAGCTCCTGGAACACATTCCAGGGATCGTTTTGCCTGAGCCGAGCGTGGTGATTTCCCTGCTCGATCAACTTGTTATTGCCGAAGAACATGCACCGCAAGTATATGATCGGGCGTCGTTTGAACATTGGACGGGGCCGTCCTCATGCAACACACGATGTCTCGCATTGGCTCGGCAGCGTCTTGAAACTTTGCCGGGTCTCCCAGGAGGCGGATGGCTATCCATCTACGACAATTACTGGACTGATGATCCGGGTGAGCTAGAAATTGATCATGTGGTCGCCCTAGCTGAGGCATGGCGCTCAGGAGCATGGGAATGGGATGAAGCCCGTCGACGGGAATTCGCTAATGACCTGGACTCACCCCAATTAATCGCAGTGACGATGGCCTCGAACCGCTCGAAATCCGATAAAGACCCTGCTAATTGGCAGCCCTCAAACCGTGACGCCTGGTGTGATTATGCGGCTTCGTGGATCATGATAAAATCCAAATGGGGGTTAACCGCGGATCAAGCTGAGGTGGATGCGCTGCGCAATATGTTGCGTGGTTGTGGAGGTCACCTTGAAGCGACACCGCCCACGTCGACAAATACCTCGTCTTCGACGTTACCATCTCAGTCTCCGACTACAGGGCCTGAGGTCGCTGTGGTACCGCTGCTGCCCCCGGCAACGGCAACACCACTGGTGACTGAGCCTCATTGCGACCCGGCGTACCCAGACATTTGTGTTCCGCCTTACCCACCGGATTTAAACTGTAAGGATATACCGCATAAACGCTTTCGAGTGTTGCCGCCTGACCCTCACGGCTTTGACCGTGATAAGGACGGAATTGGTTGTGAATCATAGATAACCCAGCGGTTCTCTCCTGTCACTCGCCATTCCAGAATTCCCAGCTGGGCTGTGGATTAGAGCTTGTTGGTTGCTTCGATTCATGTGGGGAGGCTGGATGTTTTCGCTTTGAACTCAGCCGAATTAGAGAATCCAATCATTACCCATCCTCGGGTTCGTCCAGCAGCCATCATGGACGTCCAATAGGCAAGTCCGGCGTGGTCAGGGTTGCGATCCAGCACGTTGTTGTAAACAAGTGTGACGAATCCAGAATCGCTGACATCGCCGTAACGTTCAGTGAATTCGTTCGACTGCGCGAACTGTAGGGAAATTGCTGAGAGGGTTCGGCCTCGTGCATAAAGCTCTGACCAGTAGTTGGTCCCACCGGCATCGGGTTCGCGTTCAAAATATGCCAGATAGAGGCGGCGGATTTCGCCTTTCTGTTCGTCAGTGGGCAGAGGTGTTGGGGACGGTGGAGCTGTTGTTGGTGGTTGAACTGAGGGTGGGTCTGGTTCATGGCAATGGTAATCGCCCGTTGGTAGACCCCAACTGGCACAGTTGGTACGACAAGTGTGACAACCGTCGGCATCGGTTCGGCCTGGGTGAGCGGCAGCCGTGGGATTGAACGGAAGCGTGGTTTCTCCCAACAGCATGCCGCCTGCGAGGAGCGAACAAAGCAACAATTTTCGCAAAGTGTTCAATTTGGTAGACCCCAATTTCTCGGCGTTACGGGTTGAAACTAGCAAAAAGAAATTGGCGGGCGTCGAAAGTTGTGATTCCTGGACGAACCAATGCGCCAGTTACGTGATTTGAGGATGGGGCAGAACGGCTGCTGTTGGCATTGCTTTCGCTTCTCGGCGAGACATTCTCACGGTGTGGGAACTGGGCGCGATGCCGCGTGTAAGTGATTGGCCTATAAACGGTGTTAGCCCGTGTGTTCCCGACGGTAGACTAAGTGCCAAAACAGAAAAACCCGCCGTGTAGCGGGTTTTTTAGTACGCCCCCCGGGACTCGAACCCGGAACCTGCAGATTAAGAGTCTGTTGCTCTACCATTGAGCTAGAGGCGCTTGTAACTGGATGAACAAGCATAGCGCGCCGGTCTTAATAGCGAGAAGTTGCTCTGCGCCCATTTTGTGCACGCACCAAGCTCAACGGGCCACGCAACTGCATTAGCCTTGGTTCCTTGCCCCAGAGCTTGGTCAGAAAGTGTTCGAGCAGCTCGGTGCCCTAATGCTTTTGGCGCTGGTTACACTCCACGAGATGCAGGTTTGGGCGCACAATCACGTGAGCGCAAATGGTCAGGTGACCACCAGTGGCGCGGCGCAAAGCTTGAAGAGGAGGCCATGTTGTTCGGATTGCCGGACGGAACGTTAGCTTGTTTATTCGATATGGATGGGGTCTTAACCGACACCGCCACGGTGCATACCACGGCGTGGAAAGAGACCTTCGACAAATTCCTGCAAAGTGCAGCGGCAGCGAGCGGCAGTGATCTTAGACCATTTAGTGATGAAGACTACGCCCGTTATGTCGACGGTAAACCCCGTGTTAATGGAGTTCGTGATTTCCTTGTCAGTCGAGGCATAAATCTTCCCGAAGGACAGCCTGATGATCCACCGGGAACCGCCACCATCACTGGGGTGGGAAACGCCAAGAATACCTTGGTCCAACAGATGATTGAACATGGCGGTGTGGCCGTTTTTGAGGGCACGATCGACTACGTGCAAAAAATTCGCGAAGCCGGGTTAGTCACGGCGGTTGTTTCAAGCAGTGCTAATGCCGTTTCGGTACTTTCAGCTGCTGGCATAAGCGATCTATTCGATGTTCGAGTGGATGGAATTGTGGCCCTTGAACACGGATTGCCTGGAAAACCGTACCCCGACACATATCTATTTGCTGCCGAGCAATTGTCGGTTCAACCGCAACAGGCCGCCGTTTTCGAGGACGCTCTCTCTGGTGTTCAGGCTGGCCGAGCTGGTGGTTTTGCCTTGGTGGTCGGAGTTGATCGGCTTAATCAAGAAGAACTGCTGCGCCAAAATGGTGCCGACGTGGTGGTGAAGGACGTGGCGTATATGTTGGATTCGGTATGAAGGTTTCCGATTCACGCTTACGCTTCCAACCGGAACCCTGGACAATCACCGAACGACGAGTTGATCTAACCAAACTCGGCCAGACCGAATCGGTATTTGCCCTCTCAAATGGCCACATTGGCTTACGCGGAAACTTTGATGAGGGCGAACCATCGGCGATACCAGGTACCTACCTCGGCGGCTTCTATGAAGAACGGCCATTACCCTATGCCGAAGCGGGCTATGGGTACCCCGAAACCGGGCAAACGGTGGTCAACGTTACCAACGGCAAGCTTATTCGCCTGATGGTTGACGATTCTCCTTTTGATGTTCGTTACGGCACCATTGAAGACCACCGGCGGGTGCTAGACATGCGTGCTGGCACCCTGAAACGTCATGTCACCTGGACTTCACCAGCTGGAAGAACTGTTCGGGTTGAATCGACCCGTCTCGTGTCGTTTACTCATCGCGCTCTGGTTGCGATCCGTTATCAAGTTACGGCTCTTGATGGGCCGACGCGTATTACCTTGCAATCAGAACTTGTGGCGAATGAGGCCCCTCCGGTGACCACAAGTAACGACCCTCGGGTGGCAGCGGCGCTGGATCAACCCCTCGAGGTGATATCGAGCGAAGGCGCTGATGGTAACGCCATGCTCATCCATCGAACCCGAGCCAGCGGTCTCACCGTTGCCGCGGCCATGCGCCATAACGTTGACACGCCGCTGACAACCTTTACTTCCACCGAAGCGTTTGATGATTGGGCCAGATTCACTGTTATTGCTGATCTGGCCGAAGGCGAAGACCTGACTATCACCAAGTTCGTGGGCTATGGATGGTCAGCAACTCGTTCGACCCCGGCATTACGAGACCAAGTGGCGGCGGCTTTAGATGGAGCGATGTTTACCGGCTGGGACGGTATCGCTAGTGAACAACGCCGCTATCTCGATGAGTTTTGGGATGTCGCGGATGTACAGGTTGAAGGGGCTTTGGAACTGCAACAGGCGGTTCGTTTTGGCACCTTTCATACCTTGCAAGCCGGAGCACGGGCCGAGCGGCGGGGGATTGCGGCCAAGGGTTTAACCGGACCTGGTTATGACGGGCACTGTTTTTGGGACACCGAAGCTTTTGTGCTGCCGTTGCTTATCATGACGCATCCACGCGCCGCTGCGGATGCCTTACGTTGGCGGGCATCAACCTTGCCGCAGGCCAAACATCGGGCGGCTACATTGCACCTTCGTGGTGCCGCTTTCCCTTGGCGGACCATTAACGGCGATGAAACCGGTGCTTATTGGCCAGCCGGTACGGCAGCGCTTCACCTTAATGCCGATATCGCCAGCGCTTTTGAAGACTACCGTCGGGTGACTGGCGATAATGAGCTTGAGCGTGAATGCGGTATTGATGTGATCGTGGAAACCGCTCGGATGTGGATGTCGATCTCACATCTGGACCGTGACGGATTGCGCCATATCGACGGTGTGACTGGCCCTGATGAATACACCGGAGTGGTCGACGACAACGTTTTCACCAACATGATGGCGGCGCGCAATCTGCGGATCGCGGCGGCTGCTTGTGGTCGCCAGGCGAAACGGGCTTTGGATCTTGGTGTTACCGAAGACGAGATTGAATCGTGGCGGGCGGCGGCTAAGAGTATGTACATTCCCTACGATGAGGAACTAGGCGTACATCCCCAGTGTGAAAATTTCACTCGTTATGCCGAATGGGATTTTGAAGCGTCGCTTGGTCGCTATCCTTTGATGCTCCACGCCCCTTATTTTCAGCTTTATCGCACGCAGACGGTGAAACAGGCCGATTTGGTGTTGGCGATGCAATGGTGTGGTGAGAATTTCACGCCAGAACAAAAGGCCCGCAACGTCGATTATTACGAACGAATAACGGTACGAGACTCATCGTTGTCGGCCTGTACACAGGCAGTTATGTGTGCCGAAGTGGGGCACCTGGACCTGGCCTATGAATACTTACGGGAAGCAGCGCTTATGGATTTGGCCGACTTGCAGCACAACACGCAAGACGGTCTTCATATTTCGTCGTTAGCTGGTGCTTGGACAGTGCTGGTGGAGGGTTTTGGTGGTTTGCGTGAGCACGGTGAGACGATTTCGTTGTCGCCGGCGTTACCAGATCGCATCACCTCGCTTGGCTTTGGTCTGCGTTGGCGTGGGGCTCGGTTGCAGGTGAGCATAAACCATGATGAGGTGCGCTTAGAACTTCCTAACCAGCGCGATAAAACGGTGCCGCTGCGTCTCTATGGGGATGATGTGGTGGTGAACTGCGACGAGCCTTTGATCGTGCCGATGGAGAAGCGAATTCCGCTGCTGCCACCGCCTGAACAGCCGGCTGGACGACAGCCTTTTGCCAAGGATTTGGCACCCCTGGCCGATGGGACGGAACAAGCGACCCCTCGGGAAGTGGAGCCAGAATACCCGGACGTTTGGTAGCCGCCGTAGTTGCGAATCGGTGGTTGCGACTGGGGGGTGGAGGAGGTTCGAATGCAGCTTTATGCTCGCCTTGGAGACATAACAGCTATTGCTACTGATGCCATAGTGAACGCCGCCAATGAGGCCATGCGAGGAGGTGGCGGGGTAGATGGGGCGATTCACGCAGCTGGAGGCCCCGCAATTTTGGAAGATTGCATTCGTCGCTTTCCCAACGGATTACCGACCGGCCAAGCGGGTTGGACTACCGCTGGAGAGCTGGCGGCCCGCTGGGTTATTCACACTGTGGGGCCCAACTATGCGGCTGGGAACCGCGATCGCGACCTGCTAGTGGATTGTTACCGAAGCTCTTTGGTGGTGGCGGATGAGTTGGGGGTTTCATCGATAGCGTTTCCGCTGATTTCAACCGGAGTGTACGGCTGGCCGCTTAGCGACGCCGTGGCCGTAGCAGTTTCTACTCTAGCTACCGCCGAAACTCAGGTTGAAGAGTGTTATGTAGTGGCTTTTAGCGCCGAACTCTACGACCTAGTGAGTAATGAAACAAAACATTTAGAGTAGTACAAGCTTGGGTGGCGAATGACGCTGCCGGAGAACGAACCGTAATCACAACCTAGGCACCTGCACATATACACGGTTTAATTGTCTGTATTTACGGCTTTCGCTCCTGCTGCGGTAGCGGTTTAGCTAGAGCCCAACCAAGAGTCAACCCACCCGCCGGACATAAGTTTCCTCCCCCTAAAAAAGTCACAGCCCCGGCAACTTGGCTAAAAGCCAGCGGTCCACACGGGGCTAACGATGTTTAGTTTAGGCGGCTTCGCCTCAACCCTTCAAGAAGCACTTGTCACACCATGACCGGCCATTAGCGCTCGAGAACCATGTCCGGCTCGGTGTCGTTATCAGTAGCGACGGCGCTCTACGCGCACTTGTAATACTGCCCATGGTAGACCTTGGTATCAGTTCTAACTTGGCATGTTGAGGGTGCCTAAGTAGCACGTTTGGCAACTTTGTCCCCAAGACAAAAACCCTGGTCAACCGCCTGTTGCGAGGCGTCTATCAGGTGTCCAGACGGCCCCAGAGTGGCGCTCCGAGGGATGATCGGGGGCCTGTCGTGAGGACTATCGAGACGGCTCAAACTTTTCTCACCGCCTCCGAGGTGGACCGGCTCGTCGGTGACTACCTGGCCGGGATGAGTGTGAAGTCCCTAGCCGAACGGTATGGCATCCACCGCTCCACCGTGTTCTCCCACCTCCGCCGTCGCAACGTGCCGAGCCGCCGCCCAGGGCTCTGCCCCGACGAGAGAGCCGAGGCTGTGCGCCTCGCCCGAGCGGGAGTCTCGATGAGGGCGATCGCTCGTCGGATGGGTGTAGACCGCAAGGCCGTACGCGCAGCGTTGGTCGAGGCTGGTGTCATTATGGACGGCGGGCCGAGCGCATCTCATCGGTGACACACAAGCCATGGAGACCTAGGGATCAGGACAGCTCGGGGAACGCTTCGTATTTGTGTCGCCGATTGTCGAACGCTGGCTTGGTTCCTTCGAGGATGTTGAGCGCGAACTTCGCCACGTCGAGTTCGGCGATGCTTCCACTGCTTACCGTGAAGCGTCGATCGTTCATTTGGCAGTGCACGATCTGGTCGGCATCACCGACGACGGCGAGGTTGGCGTTGTGAGTAACGACGATCGTCTGTCGGCGTCCTGCGGCTTCATGAATTGCTGGTACGAGCTTGGACGCGATGGTCTCGTTGTCGAGGTTCTCCTCAGGTTGATCCAGCAACAACGGAGTAGTTCTCCGGTCCACGACAAGGTAGAACAGCGCGAGCACGAGACCACGCTGTCCGGGTGACAGCTGGGAGAGCGGTAGCCCGTCACCAGTGAGGCCGAAGCGGACCTCCAGCCAGGACAAGTCGAACATGCTCAGTAGGAAATCGTCGATCGTCGTGTTGCTGCGGAGTGCGGTTGCTGGGTTCCGGTACTCGCCCCCTGCTTCTCCGCGTTCGTGCTCTAAACGCTCGAATGCCTCATGGAGTTGGGCCGCGAGCTGGTCCCAGCTCGTGTCCTCAACGCGCTGTGGAAGGTCGATAAGCCAGTCGGAGAACTCGCCGTTCTTGCGCCCGTCCAAGCCGGCTGCGACACTCCTCCATCCGGGGAGAATACGTAGTTCGGCGTTGAACTCAAGTCCTGCGTTCTTGACCACATCGGACTGTGCGATGAACGTGGACGCCGGAGTGTACAGACTCTCAACCGCGCGCAACTGCGCTTCCAGTGCTTCGTGGACGCGGCGTGAACACAGCATGATCTCGTCACGCAGTTCAGACATCTTCGTCGGCGCTTCGCCGATACGGCGTAGCAAGGATGAGAGTCCAGCATGAGACTCCTCGTCATCCTCGTCGCCTATAAGCGCCGCAACCCGTTCCTCTGACTGGAGGACTCGTTGTCGGGCGCGTTCACGTGCACTGTCGGCCGCGGCGAGCGCATCTGCGTTCTCGCGCCTCGCCTGTTCCTGCACTTCGAGGTCCTGATCGATCTGATCGCGCTCTCGCTTCAGGGCGGCGAGAGACTCTTCCTCGGTCGCGCGCCAAGTCTGGTATCTCCCAGCGTCGACAGTCAGCTGGAGATAGGGGCTCTCGGCTCTTCCACCGCCAAGAAGGGCCTCCGCCTCGCTGTTCAGCGAGGCAACGTCGGCTTGAATCGCTTCTGTCCGGTGAGCGATCGCTTCCATTCCGCTGAGCCGCTGGCGTGACTTGGCCTGTTGCTGTTCGTTGGCACTTCGGCGGGTCGCCAGTTCAGACCGCGAAGCCTCAATCTGCTCCGAGCGCTGCATCAGCCCAGCGAGGTGCCCGTCATCCTTGCTTGCAGTGTCCATCTCAGCGAGCGCGGCCTTGGCAGTTTCGAGGTCCTTCCTCGCCGCGTCAATATCAGCCTGCTTGAGGTCCAGACGACTCTGGACTTCGGGTGCTTGATTGCTTGCCCGGAAGGCGGCGATCCCGACATAACCACGTACCGCAGTCCGCAGCTCTGCTCGGAGCCTCGTCAGGTCGTCTTGGGAGGTTCGAGTCTTCTGGGTCAAGAGGGCGTCGAAGGTCTTCTCGCCAGCGCGTTCCTCCTCCGGGATGTGAGTGAAGAGGACTGTACGAAGCTCGCGTTCGAACTCGTCTGCGTCGTCTGCCGCTTGGTCAAGGTTGCACACTCGCTCGACGAACATCTGGGGCAGGTACTCGACCAGCACCGGGGTCGCGTTGTCGTGTGGTTGATTCAGTTTGGCCTGCCGTGCCGTGCCCGTGGCCCAGACGAGTTCCGCGTGATACTCCCTCGCGACCTTCTGGTTCTGAGGACTGAGGAACCGAGTGGGGCTCAGGAAGGCGAACTCGCTACTACGTGACGAGTTCCCGCCGAGTGCGATGCAGTCGAGGAGCGCGGACTTGCCTTGACCCTTGTTCCCGACGACGGCAACGAATCCGGGATTGAGTGGGAGGTCGTGGCTGAAGAGATCGCGATCCTCCTGTTCGGAACCGACCCGGATTCTCTCTATGAACCGCTCCGGGTTCTTCCGCATTCTTGCGAGCGCGGGTGGTTCGAGTCCGACAAAGACGCGGTGCTCGAACTCTTCAATCGCGTACGCAAGGCCAGCAAGGGTTGGAGTCGTGTTGAGCCAGGTCTGGCACGCTCCGAGACGCATGTGCTGATCTGAGCCCGAGAAGTGATGCGCGTCGCTACAGTCCAAGATTCGATGTGTAACGTTGCTGTTGCGGAGTTCGGCTCTGTTGCAAAAATCGTGAAGCTTGAGCATGCTTGGCGGAGATTGGACGGACGGAACGATGACGGATTTCAAGTGGCGCCATTTCCAGGGTGATGTGATCCTGTGGGCGGTGCGCTGGTATT